>Ga0214477_101024_pt1 | contig 15963 bp, 14 predicted proteins | sample M1_20Mar14CPVII9_FD_165058 | JGI IMG/M metagenome (GOLD analysis project Ga0214477, IMG submission 165058) | Marine eukaryotic communities from Monterey Bay, California, United States - M1_20Mar14CPVII9sort6BwellC16 | ecosystem: Environmental > Aquatic > Marine > Unclassified | place: USA...
GTATACTGTGATGGAGATGAAGCTGAAGAGAACTTCAATGTTCAGTGAGTCATACTGAATGTTTCCTATTGTCGTTTATTGTGTTGCTCTTCTATCCATTTGTCAGCTCACATCCGAGTTCCAATCAAATAAAAACAATCAGTCTACGAACACCTGCATGTGAGAGACAAAACTCATCATACAGATCGACATTTACAATCAAACCTGGAGGTTGGACAACTGTACGGTTGCCTTTTAGTGATTTTAAAGGATATGGTCCAGGTCCAGATTCAAAGCAATTCGAGCCAAGAGTACGCCGACTGGCAGTAGTATCAATAGGAGAGGCGAAGGATGTCGTACTTGCAGTTGCAAAGATTGGCTTTTACAATGTCTTTTAAAACTAAGTGATAGCTTAAGATGGTGATATTGTAATGAGCACTAATGCATCTAGTATAACATTTTCTAACCATTATTTTCCCCATTTACAAATATCTTCTTTGTTCAAAGAACTTCTTCAGATACAGTACTTGTCCAACAGCAATCAAGCCCAATACAATAGCTTCTAACATTGTCCACTGCACTACTCTGTTAAATGTTGTATCTGCCAGTATTGTGTGTCTATTCTCGCGCTCACGCATATACTCTTGATGATCTGACATTGTATCTAATCCTGACATTAATTTGACTGACATCTTTAACAGGTTGGCTGTTAGTCTGGTATCGGGTCCTGCCTCATTCTCTAACTCACGTGCCGGTGGTACTACTCTTATTGCAAATCCAACTTCTCTGTCGTTGCCATCCTTTGGTCCATATTCATCATCATGTCCTATATTCCCATTCTGTATACATAACTCATATTTACCAGTTCCATACAGACTAAATGTTCCTTCCGATGTGCCCCCTCTTGATTTCCATACTGGTGTCATTTTAGAATCGTAAAGTATTACACCAATTGGATCGGGTGATAGATCATCATCGAGGCAATCGAAATTGCCACTACAATATATTGTTGTGTGTGATATGTGATATAATTATATGATATGATATATTATGTGAGACATAATATAATATGAGAGTATATATAAATTAAAGCATATAGTGAGAACAAATAAACATCACATATAACAAAACAAATAACATATTGCAAATACACATACAGAAATAACATCAAACACAAACTCTGCACAAACAACACATACCAAAATACAAAATGAGAACACTCACCTTATCAAAGAGTTTGCTTTAGCCCTAACAACAAAGCATTCCTCTTCTCCACTTTCAACAACTGTCGATAGAGCACCATCGACAACTTCACGCCATCGTAGAGCTGCAATTAGTAGGATTATTCTCTTCATCGTGTTGTAGATAGAGGGCTGTTTAGGTAATTGTAAATTCAAGCTGAGACCGAGTAATGAGATACCTTTCTTCAGGCTCCGAAAGCCGAAAGAAGGAAAACAATTCGAGCACGTGGAATGTTTTATAGCACACAACAAAAACAACGCCTTTGTAAACTTCATATTAAAGTAAAGACGAAGATGGTCAGTAGTATTGTGGATGATTATTGATAGTATTCTTCGATATGTTGGTTTTTGATATGTACAATTTTTAGCGTGGTTGATCTTTACATCATACAACAATCCTTCTCTAACCTCCTTCTTCTTTATTACAGTTCTCTCTTGCCACCAAAGTAGTCCGCCCTTTGGCATCCCAAGCAGTACGTCGTACAGCTCAACCAGCCTTTGTTGCTGCTAATACTCAACAATCATGCCGATTCGTTCAAACTGTTAAAGAAGGATTGACTGCTACAGACGCATGGAACAAGTCTTGCTATTCTGATATTGATTATACAATTAATGAGAATGATACAGTATATGAAGCTGTACAGAAATTTGCTGCTTATAATGTTGGTTGTTTGGTAACTGTTGATGCTGAAGGTATGTATTAGTTTATTATTTGCATAAATGTCTATGTATTTCTATATTTTTTGTGTGTATCTAACATATGTATATTACAATTACAATAAAAAAACAGGTGTAATCTCTGGAGTTGTTAGTGAACGTGACTATGTTTGTAAAATTGCGCTATTGGGAAAGACATCTAAAGAGGTTTCAGTTAAAGGTAAGTATTATATGTGTGTTTAAGTGTAGCGGTCGTTATCATACATGTGTTGAAAATTGAACTAATGTAACAACTCAATATATAACAATACAAACATTACACAACAAATAACAAACTATCTAAAAAGAAATCTCGACAAAGAGTGCCAACTTAATCACTGCATCACCAGGAGAGACTGTTTCAGATTGTATGGCAAAGATGTTATTAAAGGATATTCGTCATTTACCACTTCTTGATGATAGTGGTGGTGTCGTTGGTATTGTTAGTATTAAAGATTTGGTAAAGGCTGAACTTAAAGAGAAGGAGGATGCTATTCGTACATTAAGTGACTTTGCACTTGGAAAGGGTGGACATTTTTCTTCTGATTAAGCATAAAGAGGGAATTGGTAGATGTTAGAATGAATATAAATCAGAACTGAATCATTTCAGTTTTAGCGGAGAGAATTGAGGTTGTTTGTCATAGAAATGATAAGCAAATAGAAATCAATTATATCCTTTGGGGGTGTACTACCCTGCCTACTCAATAGTATCATACTATCATACTCTACAACTTTCACTTGAGAGCTATAGCGCAGATGAAAGTACTGCCTACATACCTACGTACCAAATTGTGGCGGTAATTAACTCGACGATATTGATATCATGCCTTCCTTCAAATCATACAGTAGTGGTCACTCATCTTATGATGAGAAGGAGTGCGAGGAGGAGAAGTATTGTGGAACAATGAACTCACCTTCGTCGACAGAGAGTTCAATTCCACTGCCACCAAAGTATGAAGAGATAAACAGTAGCACACTATCAATGACGGACAGTGATGATTCTCTACCTCCGCCACCACCAAATGACAAGTTTTGCTTTAGCAGCCCATCAACCATAGATAGTGAGGATTCTCTACCTCCGCCGCCACCGCCGCCTGATGATGTCAGCACAAATCAGACGTCTACATCTGGCACTGTTGAAAGCAGTTTATGCAGCACAGCTAGCTCTCAAGTTACTCGCCTTTCGAGGGTAGATCGTACAACATCAGGTAAAGTTGAACACTTGACACTGCTATCCCAACACAGCTACGATGATAATCATGAACAAAGAAGTTGTAGTAGCAATGCTGATGATGATGTGATTGAAGAAGAGAGTAGAGCTAGCAATCAGATTAAAGCTGACTTACAATCGAATGCTATTGAAGATGTCAACGAGTCAAGTGATATCGACGAGCTGCCTGATAGCATTCGCTTTGATTACTCCAGTCTGTCATTTTCTTCACATTCAAGCACCAATTTGCCACAACAATTATCATCACAACAACTCGACCCACCAGCATGCTACCCAGATCTAGAAAGACAAACAAAAGTGGCTCTGCAAACTTGCTTTACTATCCTGAAAACGTTTGTATTGAGGTGCACGCTTGACCATTGGCGGAAAGGGCTCTTCGTTGCAAATTGTGATGAAGACATGCTTTCATGCTGTACTTCAATGAGCAGTTGTTTCTCCCCTCTATCATCTGATAGTATCTTGTCATCGTATGATAATGAGAGCACATTGAAAATTGAGGAGCTTCAATCAAAGAGACTTGTCTTCACGACTTTGCAGTCTCATGTTCAACAGAAGAAGACAATTAGCAAGGCTTTAGATATGCTTGATAAACTCTCTCAGAATATAACACTGCGAAATGCACTTACTAAGTGGGTAACTATCAACAAACATATTTCAGCACAAACGATTTTGATTCAAGCTAGAAATGATAGGCTATTGAAGACTGTCTTCGGCTGTTGGAGAGAGTTGACTAGAAGAGAGTTGGCCAAGAGGCAAAGCCTATGGCTAATGATGGTGTTCAATAGATGGAGAATGCTCGTTGACGAAAACAAGGAAGAGAAAGAGAAAGATCTAGTGGCTTTGCTCCATTGGGCTAATAACTTGACAGCCAAAGCTTTTTCTGCCTTGAGGATGTATGCCAAGGAAAGCAAACGACTTAACAAACATGTTGGTTTCAGTTTTGGACATCAGAGATTTGTATCTCCATCAAGTTCTGGCAAGTACCTCTCAAACTCAAGGGAGTCTTCATTCATATCCTACCGAAGCCCCAAGCCTTCGATGATCTTCAACAGGTCTCCTGGTAGCAACCGTTTGGGACGATCTTCGTACTCTTCTGGAGGGAATTATGATGTGTCTCGACTCAACAACATGACGAGTAATACTGGGGATATATCTCAGCGACTCGCCAACATGACGAGTAGAACTGGGGATAGGTCTCGATTCAACAACGACATCACTAAAAGTAGAACTGTGGATGTGTCTAGGTTTAGCCCATTTCTTCGAGCGTCGTCTTCGAGTATATCGTCGCCCTCGTCAAGAAACGGCGGTGTTCTCAAGGTCAACAGATCATTCGGTAAAACAATCGAGCAACAAGCTGACCAAATTACCCATGCAGAGCAACGGCCTCAAACTGTCATACAGAGACCATCTGTTACTTTTAGTGATCATAATCCACAGACTAGACAAGCTCCTGAAACTGCATCAGTGTCTAATGGTAGGCAACGTGAATATGACTTGTCACGTCCGCACAATATTACTCTTACCAATCAAATACAGAGACCGGGTTTACAATTCACATCTACTAGACCCAATTACCAAATAAAAAGGGACAGACAAGCTAACTCGTCTCCTCAATTTCCATGGGACGAAACATAAGACTAGTCATTTCTATTTTCAATCAGTTTAATTTATTTATTTTACTTAGGTGCAATCACTGTCTGTTTCTAGTAAACACTAGTTCACACCAAACAAAATCGTATCTACTTGTCAGCCTCAGGCTCCTCGTAGTCTGGATTATCCTTGAGGATTACAATACCCTCCAAGACACTGCTTACACTAAGAACTTCCTCTGTGCCAAGCTCAGCTCGCTCTTTTGTACTAATCAAGACGGGTGTGGTGTGAGTTTGGAATCCAGTAATAGTCTTTGGCTTACCGGCTTGTCCAACAGTTTCAACTGCTTGTCCGACACGTACTGTTACTGGCCTCCATGATAGATCCTCATTCACTGTAATGAGCATTCGTGGATTCATAGAGCATGTAAGGTAGTAAAGAAGGTAGTGCGTCTTGTCTAGCAAAGTGCTCTTGAGATCGAGACAGGAATAGATGACTGTAAGGGCACCTCCCAGAGCTGGACCGCTAGTAATCATCTTATCTGAATGCATTGGGTTCAATGTCAATAGACCCTTACCCATGTGAAGCATGGCCTGGGCAATACGAACACAAAAGACGTGACCAGCCTCCTTACTGTAGAATTCACTTAGTTGACGTAACAAACCGGCAACACGAGAGTTGTTCGTTCCAGCGCTTGTCAAACCCATGGCTAGGATGGCGTTCTGAGACATTTCCGCATCAGGATCGTGTGACATTCTTGACAACTGATCAATCACTGCAAAGTCTGGATTGGAAATGTTAAGCACACCCATTGCAAGAGGCACGGCACGCTTCACGGGAAGCTCGCAGTAGTGAAGTAAATGCTCAAACGATCGAAGTGCCATCTCAGCACCCACTTCCTCTCCCATTGTAATTAAACCAATACCGATCACAGCCGCCATTTGATGGTCGGCATCTTCTTCGAGGTGCTCGGCACATTGATGCAGCATTTCCTGAACCTTTAGTACATTACCACTACCAGCGTAAGCACATGTTTCTAGAATAACCGCAGCAAGCTTGGAGATTTTGTGTTCGATTGTTCGTAGTGCCTCAATCATAGCCTCTGCTTTCTCCATACGGCCAAGGAAGAGCAGTCCAAGACCAAGGCAGAGGAACTTGGCATGTGAATGATCTAATTCCTCATCTGACGCCTCCATAAGACGCTGTACAATCGTTCCACCAACGGCATCATCACACTTTCCAACATAGATCATACCCAACGCCAAACCAGCAAGAGATACCTCAAGCATGGTAGTAGGTCCCGAGTTCTCTTGCTCGACAATAGGTAAGAGTAACTCCATGACATCCTCCCTTGCAGAGCCTGCATATGCAATCCCCAACCCAGTGCATGCCGCGCACTTCATAATATGAGAATCACCATTGATATGCTCATCTAACAAGGCAAGCGTAGGGTCGGCATCATTGCGTACTCCACTACTAAGAATACCCACGGCAAGTGCCGCTCCGGCCTTGACATATTCCTCTGATGAATACAAGAATTTATCAATCTGTGCAAGACCCTCCTCAACATTCCACAATTGGATCAAACCGAGTGATGCCGATGCTGCCATCATACCATGATCTTTATTCTTGTATAGCCATTCATTATCAGGAGTCATGAGCTTATCCTGTCCAAAGCCGGCGTTCACAAAGGCATTAACATATGTACTCGCGAGATTTGCACGTGCTGAATCCACAACGGCACCTCCGGCATCTCTCCTTCGACTAAATCCTCCAGTCTCGGCTAAATGACTCTTGTATATATCCTCGGGTGTTTTAGGATCCATGACATCTAAATCCTGAGCTACCTTTAAAAACTCTTCACTTAACTTTTCATTACCAATCATCTCATTCAGTTCCTCTGCCTCATCATCGTCATCTTCCTCAACTTCATAATTGACACGTTGACGGGCTAATAATAAACACATTTGCTTCTTCATGAGTTTATCCTCCGAGCATTGAGATAGGAGAGATGGGATGGCATCATCATTTCCCATACGTAAAGCAACACGGAGTGCATCAAAGTACTGAGATTGTTTAATGAATAGTTCATATGCTGATTCAAGTACCTCCTGCAATGTATTAGTAATAATGAGTAGTGATATTTGGGTGAGAATTTCAATAAGAAAGGGTACTCTAACAAACTGAGACAAAACCTCAAACCCAAATAATATAAACTTACCGCATAATCATCCGGATCACTCATAAAGTCAGCAGTCTTAATAAGATACATACACACCCTCCTATAATTCCCCTCATCAATACTATCCAACTCCAATATCTTCTTTAAACGTTGAACTTCAATTAATAAATCCACAGCCTCGGCCTCGGCATGATGCGAGACATTAAATGGCACAATAACATCCACCATACCTAACAAGTCAGCAAATGGTTCATCTGTGTCGGGATCAGAGCCGGCAATTACACGTGCATTATACTCTTGTCCAATTTCACCGGCTAGGGAACGGATAAATTCATGTCCCCATGATCCTAAATCATTCTCAGCCTTGGCTGTAGTACTGCCTAGGGAAATTGCAAGGTCATAATCTTTCGTACCCTTGAGTTTAAAGTTTAGGGATTCACGTTCATCTGTTAATGATATAGGGGTTGGATAGGGGTTGGTTAGATATACAACATTAAACACCAACTACAACAAACAATACCACCACAGCCACAACTACCAAAAAACAACAAACATAAACTTACCATGCTTTCCCAAAGTCATGGCCAAAACAGCCAATACATCAGCAACCCTAGCCCTTAAAAATACCATCTCCTTATCACCCTCAACACTCTTATCATTTTCAATACTACCATAATATTCCTTTAATATATCAAACTTTGGTCTTAAAAATTTAAGTGGTTTGGGTACACTTGTCATACTTGACGTGGCGTTACGTAATTCGGTTACAATTACATCCAGGGCGGTTAATCGGATAGGTGTTGTTACCGACTCTTCATTATTTTCATTAATTAATGTTGATACACACTCGTCGAGACGTTCTTTTAATTCACGATCTTCTTCGGACATTGCATTCTCATCATCGATGATATCATCATTCTTCTTATCCTTCTTCTTGTTGGATTTAGACTTTGTATCCTTATCCTTTTCAGTCTCTGGAAGATACAATTCATGATATAAAAGAGAGGAGATACATGTTAGTACATGCGTTTGCAAAGGCAATCACATAGAGGAAAACCAAGTAGTAGCTCAAAAGAAGTAACTAGATCACTGAGACTTCATATTGAACACACTATAAGTATAACACAAATACAACGCGGACTTGCCAGCCATAATTTCTACCGGTTTTTCATCTGATTTGGGTGCCATGATATTTAATAATTTTGCGGTGGGGTATTAGATATTAAAATGAGGTAGTAGTCCGTATGGATAGCCGCTAATATATTGAATTGCTTGATTGCAATAGATAGTGTTTGTAGCGCCTCCAATAATCGATTTGCAATGAATTGCACTGAACCACAAAAGGTAGGTTCTTAGTGTGTCGTAACTCAACCTACGAAACAGCCCTGAAGCTACTCTCATAGAAGTTTGCTATTTGGGGTGTTTGTTTATGGCGTTGTAATTGTGGCAGTATGATGCCTATTAGACTAATCCTCTCGCTGTTTTTGGTATTATTAACAACTCAACAATGTCAAGCAGCAAGATCTCTACAGGCGCGACGCGTACAAGTTCGTCGAACAGTCGATCGATATGATCGAAGTATCACAACATTTTCACCGGAAGGTCGATTGTTGCAATTGGAATATGCATTAATAGCAGCTGAAGAACGAGGTAGAGGATTGACTGTTTGTGTAGAATGTGATGGAGTAGTTGTGTTTGCTTTTCCCAGTAGTGATGAGGATGATAATCAAGAATTGATCGATAGCCATAACAAGACACATGATGTGCATAAACCAATTTCAGTTGATGATGAGGTTGAAGTAAATGAAGATGATAGTACAAAAGATGATAAAGAAATTGACACAACATCAGTAGTACGACAATTCCAACCTCAAATATTAACAAACAACACCATTAACGAGCATAATCCAACATTTAACACTAAAATACATAGATTATCACCTACACATCTCCTCTTAACATCTGGACTTGCTGGTGATACACGGGTTCTTGCCTCAGCATTTCAAAGAATGGAAGCATCGTGGACACATGTACAGTATGGAGAAGCTGTTACTGCTCGTGAACTATCAAAAGAAATGGGGAAAGTTAGACATTCAATTGGATTACAGCCAGGAGCGCGAGTTTTAGGTGTAGTTGGTATATTAATTGGTTTAGATGATGTTGATGATATAACCACAACAACAAATGATGAAATTGAGTTGGGTGTGGAGGTTAGAATGTATAGATCGTTACCAGGTGGAAAGTTAGATAGATGCAATGTCTGTTGTACAGGCGGAGGTGCTGATGCCAATGGAAATGCAGCTAGGAAGGATGCTACTACATGTCTGCTAGATGTACTTTCTACGAACGATGAGGATGATAATCAACATCAGAAGTTGCAACGAGTTATTGAGGAAGTAGGTCGAGTTGCGTTAAAGTACCATCCGGACCAAAATAAAGATGATGAAACACAAATAGATGCAAAGAGAGTTGGTGTTGATATTTGGTTGGTGCGTGCTTCGGCAACAGAGAAGAGTGGCGAGACTAATCAAGCAGTAATCAATCCACATCGATACCTAGGAAAAGCATTAATGGAAACAAGATATGCTCGTCGAGTAGCTCTAGATCAACTATCAACTGCGGTTCAGAGCTTGATTGATAAAAATACTAAGAAGATATGATATATTATTACTTTACTCCTCAACTTGAAGCTTAAACTCATCAGGCAACTCTTGATCTTCAAGCCAATCTCCGAATTCATCGAGTCTCTTTTCAGTCTCATTTTCTTCCTTCTCCTCATCTCTGCATGTGTAGTCTGTCACACCATCCCAATATGAGGCATCTATCTTCCGACCATTACCTCTTATCTTGCCATTCAAGTTATTCATGCAATCACTTGCAGCATTTGGTTGTGTAAACTTTACAATTATTACTCCGCTGGGATGTTTTGAGAATACTGTAATCTTCTCCACTACACCGAATGCTTCACATTCAGCATGTACTTCCTTCTCGAGTGTTTGTAGCTTTACATCATTCTTATCTTGTTGTATCTCTTTCGGATCAAACATATTCATTAATACTACTATCCGTAAACCTTTCAGTCCACCTGCAATTCGTCCGTTCTCGCCTTCATCCCACCCAACAGCTTGTAATGCTGCCAATCTTGCCACCTTGCGCTTTGCTTCTGATATGACTCTTCTGCCACCTTTTGTGGTATCTAATGTACCATGTTGTTCAAACTTGGCTCTTTGTACTGATAATTTATTATCATCACGGAATAGATTTTCATCCAAGATTTGCAACGCAAGTTCAACGCTTTCAGGTCGAGCATAACATATAGATGCATCACCCTTGAGCTCTGATACTTGACTGTTGCCATTCTCACCCTTTTTAGTTCGATAGAGTTTTACTTTTGGTTTTTGTGTCTCTGGGTCTAAATCGATAATGCCAACCTTTTGAAAGTATGCTGCAACTTCTTCTTCATTCGTATCCTTTGGTAATCCTGATACATATATCCAATTACGAGCGTTCTTAGCGCTAAACTTGGCCTTGTTTCTCTTTCTCTTTTTAGTGGGTATTGTTGACGATGATGCCTGTACTTTGGACGGCAGTGCATCATCCTTCTTGCTCTTATCCTTCTTCTTGATGTTGTCTTTCTTGGGAGCTAATGCCTCATGAATCCAATTCCCAGTCTGTTTATCTTTTACATATCTAGTACCACCATCACTTTCGTATTCTTCTTCATCGCTTTCATCTCCTCCTCCTGCTCCTGCTGATGCATGAGGAGCCAAGTCATCAGTTGAGTTCAGGAATGCTTCTAGCTCATCGTTAACTTTTTGTTGAGTCACTCCATTGTCATGATTCTGTGTATCAGAATCCCTATCTTGATATGTCATATTTGCAACATCCTTACTCATATCAATGTTGGTGTCCTCATTGTTAGCTGGCCAAATTGATGGCATAGCTTTAGCTTCACTCAATGATTCAATAGCTAATTGTAAGTATTTCAAATCTTGTATACTCTTCCATTCGCCACCGCTACTTCCTTCGTCTTGTGTTGTAACAACAGGAAAGACTCGTGACTTTTTATTAACAGTATTAGTATTATCATTATTGAGTAACTCAGCTAATGCTCTTGTAGTAATTGGTCCCTTAACACCAGCCTTGCTATCTTCATAATACCAATTTGTACAAGCCTCCTTCAATATTGATATTGATGATGCAGCCTTCCAACCAGATTCATCATATGTGTGAGTTGTTGGATTATATCCTAGTAGTAAAGTTTGTGGTGATATTATTGATGTTGTAGCTGTAGATGTGTTGTTAGAGTTGGGTGGACATAAGATTCGACATAACTGATGTACAGTTAATGGTGTTGTGGATGGCTGACCAGTTTGACGATTTTGATAAATAAATGTACTTTGTAGATTGATCATCGACTGATGCTGTTGGGTATCACTGCCGCTCATAATACCTTATCAGTATGATCTTTAATTGCAATACTCTATCAAACCGGTGTTAATCCCCTAGTGGTCAGACGTTGGCGCTAGTTAATGAGCTATTTAACTAGCCAGTTAACTAGTAAAAGATACCGGAATTTTGGTGAGTCATTCTGTTATGATAAAAGTTCCCTAGTATAAAAGTGAGCACATCGGCGCTTAATACACATATTCAAGATATCGGATTATCTATATGGCGGTATTTCTAGATGATTAACTAGTGTTTTAAAGCATTATAAAGTAGCATGTAACAATAATTTTTGCTAATTTTTGCAAATTTACCATAGAGGATCGAACTCGGCTCGAGCTAGTTGAGCGGCTAGCTAGCTACGTACAATTTACTTAGTAAAATGGCAATCTCCTAACTAGTTAGTTAACTAGCTCGTAGAAAAGTACGTAGGAATCAGTACAAAAATTTACTAGTTAACTAGTAACTAGCCCCAACGCCTGACCACTAGCCCCTTAAATGTATTTAGTATATGATCGAACTTCGGTACCAAACTAAATTGTCATAGGTAAAGTCTGCTACTTGCAGTTACACTCACAATTCATGATATTATTATCAGCATCATTCGATTAGCATCGACAAAGTACCTAGCACAGCTAAGGCAAAGAACAACTAAAGCAATCATACAATATGGAGCTGAGAAAGGTAGAGCAGGAGCTAGATGCACTATCATCCGAGTGGAAGGAACTGCGGAGGAAGAGGCCTCAATTTAATGATAAAAACAATAATGACTGTAGTATAATCAATGTTGTATTGTCTAATATTATGCCAACATGGAAAGAATTAAAGAGCAGGGTAAAAGATGAAGAGATATTCCCACCAGAGGATGTCGATGTTAAAGAAGAAGAGGATATTATGAATGATATCGATATGAAGGATGATGATGAGGATACCAACAACAACACAACAGATGCACCAAACAATAAAGAAGAAGAAACTGGCTATTCAGAGTTTGGTATGTGTTTAGCATCTACAGATAATGGAGAAGAAGATAAAGCAGAGGAAAAGAAGAAGGATACAAAACCCAATATGTTTGAAAGGTATGCTGCCAAGACTACCAAGACTATTGCAAAGGATAGTACTGAGAAAAAAGTACTCCCTCAACAGCAAACTACTACAAAGGATGAGGAGGAAGAGGAAGAGCAAATAGTTACACAAGAAGAGGCATCACCACCACAGGATGTCCTTGCTAAATTTGAATCTTTAAATGCAAGATTTACTGCCCTAAAGCCAAAGATTGATAAGTTCATGGCAAAATTGAAGGATGTGAGTATATAATTGTTGTCTTATCGTTTTGTCTGTTCAATTGTGCACATCATACTAACTACTCAATATCGCCCAAATTTCTTCAGAGAGACCCGGTAACAAAGAAAGCAAGATATGGTGAAAAGACGTTGCCCAGAGTGAAGAATGTGATTCGAAACTACAAATCACTTGAGCAAGGTGTATCTGTTGTATTTCAGGATGATAGAGACAGCGGTGGTCCGTGTATAGTGTCTACTCTCCGATTAAAAGTGCAACAACATGAAGAAGAAATCAAAGCAAAGATACAAGCACAGCAATTACAAGAGAAGCTTGAGGCAGAACGGCTTGCCAAAGAGAAGCAGCTAGCTGAGGAACAAGCTAATCAACAACGTCTTTTGGGAGAGCAAAAGAAAAGGGAAGAGGAACAAGAACTAGCGCGTCTTGCGGAGGAGGCAAGAGTACGTCGGTTAGAAGAAGAACAGCTAGCGTTAGATACTGAACGTCAGGCTGATGAAGAGTTATTGGCCCAATGTCCTAGTTTAGGTGTGGAAGGGGTTAGAGAGCAAATTGCTCGCATGAGAGTAGCTTTGAAAGATGATCGAGCTGCGTTAGATACGGCTTTGGGATCACTCTACACATTATTTGAACAGATAGTTCGTAAACCTGAGGAGATCAACTTTCGTAGAGTTAGAAGAGACCATCCAAAGTTTATGGAAGATATTGGACGGCATGTTGGAGGAAGAGAGATACTTATTTGTGCGGGGTTCACGTTGGAGAAGTTAGTTACTACTCCCGGAAGCGATGCTATTCCATGTTATATTTCAAAAGAGCCACATATTGAAAGTGATTTGGATGGATGGTCAGTCTGGTTTGACACGCTGAAGAAGACTTTGGCTGTGATTGAAGAGGAAATGTTGAAGTAGAGATAAAGAGTATATGATAAGCCACTAATCATTATCAATACATGCACTACTAAATCTCCCAAGGATATGATATTCAGTAACTGGACCTTTCATCACTCGACAACACACTCCTCCTTCTTTAGTCAGTCCTACATCACCATCCTTTGAGAACTTTAACAGCTTCTTATCCGGTTCTGTGACAGACATATTAAACATCTTTTCTGAGACTTCTTCTGCTTTTCGACTGAGTTGGAACATATCTCGTGATATCTTTATTCCGTCAAGGAATCCACTATTATCCTTCTTCTGTTGCAACTCGCCCATTTGTTCATCTATTTGCTTCAATTCACTCATGTACAGCTCTTTTACAGATGATTCGCCTTTCATAATGTATGGAAAATATCCACAGCTACAATACACACGACCCTTTGGTATAGATACATCTCCTCGCTGAATCTGCTCATCAACTTCAATGTAGAATCGCAGCAAGTCAGTACGCATTGGCCCATCGCCTTGTGTTACTTGCCATCCGCCGTCTCTCACTTTATAGCTCCTTGTTCCTTCATTGACTGAGGGACCCATTGTAATTTCATTGTCTATGATATTTAAGATCTTTGCATTGGTATATCCACCACGAAAAAAGTCATCTCTGTCATACAACTGTGATGGACTAAACTCGGCATTAAATGATATGTTGATTCGGTTTCCATTGGCACCCCATTCCTTTGGCATCCATGTATTTGGTTCACGGCCAATACTAAGAGATATCTTCCATGTAGTTTGATCTAGTAAATTTGCAATACCTTTTGACTTCTTCTTCTTTGTTGGTGTGTTGTTGGAAAATGTAACTGCGGGCGCAGGAAGTAACTCATCTTCTTTGTTGCTACTGCTAATTGTCGTTGATGTTGAGGTAGTTGATAAGGCATTTAACTGTTTCTCTAACTCTAGTAAACGTTGTTTAGCCTCTTCTCGAAGCTCTTTAATTTCAACACGCAATCGGGCACTATCTGCTTCGATCTCTTCAATTGTTTCTTCTTTCTTGGTTATCATATGTAGTCTACTTTGATGTGGTGAGTGTATATTATTAATATTATGTGATGGGTGCATATTATTATTTTGATATGTGTTTACAAATTTCAATTGATGTGATGAGTGCATATTATTATTATAGTGGGTATTTACAAATGCAGTTGATCGTAGACGATGTAAGCCATTGACTATAGAAGCCATATCTATACTTGATAACATTAATAATATCAATGATACCATCATATTCAGGAGATAATGATGGGTCAAACTGTAACAATAAATAAATTATTTGGTCAAAGCGCAATCTCTAACTCCTACTACCGCCGCTAACCAATAGGGGTACTGCTATCACACAACAGGCAGTGCCGACTATCAACAATAATTCGGGGCATATATATATATATAAAGGAGGCTGGCGTCTTCAAATATCGAGGATGTAGTACACATCACAAAGTCCTCAACCTCAAATCAAACTCAACACAATAGCAAAACGGTATCCTAGTAGTTTCTCAATAGTAAAACTTTTGTACAATCAATTGTAGGTATGGTACTCCCGACATGACACCAATAAAACCAAACCAATTATATAAAGCGGAGGATAATAATCCTATATCCACTATCTTGGTGTGTAACGCTCTTCGTACTTATTAGTGGTTGGTGTCGGCAGTCGTATATTACTGACTATCAAATCAATAAAGTACACGACTTCTTGTGAGCATTTATTATTCTTCTGACATATTATACTCATATTAAACATGGCAACAAAGCAACACCGCGGAGGCAATAGCTTCTGGAAACCAAATATAGGAGGAGATGATTTATTAGCAGATGAAAATGATAATTCGGGCTCTACTAATTTGGCGGCTCATATCAACTATCCTCTTGAGAGACAAATATTACCGATTGCTGCACATCGAACACAAATCCTTTATGCTCTTGAAACCTATGGAGTATTGATATTAGTTGGTGAAACTGGATGTGGTAAAAGTGAGTAGTAGTATTTATGCATATGATATCATGTGTTCATTCAGTTGTGCTCACACCTCGTGTTTTATATAATAGGTACTCAATTACCACAGTACTTTTATGAAAATGGATGGGCTGATGATCCGTCAAATAACACTGGTTACAGAGAAATTATATGCACACAACCTAGAAGAATAGCAGCAATTACATTAGCAAATAGATTAACACAGGAAATGTCAGATCCATCACTTGTTGGATACTCGGTACGTTTCTCATCTACATACAATCCGGGCATTACCAAAATAAGATATGTAACTGATGGATGGCTCTTGCGTGAAACTACACTACTGGATCCATTATTAAAGCACTGTTCAGTATTAATAATAGATGAGGCTCATGAAAGGAGTTTGAATACCG
>Ga0214477_101025_pt1 | contig 15912 bp, 19 predicted proteins | sample M1_20Mar14CPVII9_FD_165058 | JGI IMG/M metagenome (GOLD analysis project Ga0214477, IMG submission 165058) | Marine eukaryotic communities from Monterey Bay, California, United States - M1_20Mar14CPVII9sort6BwellC16 | ecosystem: Environmental > Aquatic > Marine > Unclassified | place: USA...
ATTGTGGGTTTTGGGAGTCTTTAAAATTAAATGGGACAAGATTGAGTGGCGTGTTAAAGATATGTTGAGCAAGGTTAAGCATAGTAGAGAAGTATAGTAATAGTACAGCTCGTATGCAGGCAGTGCAGATATAATAAGATGATTTAATAATACTCTACTTAGTTGGTGCACCTGTATTGTGATCACTAAGATATTCGTCGTATATATAGTTTGGTAAGAGGGTGTTGCAATTGCAATTAGAATTTTCATATGATGAGTACAGCTGATGATAATAATAATAATGACCTGCAATGTGCTAGTAGCGGAAAAATGATATCGAATACAAAAGAGTGCACACCACATGAACAAAATAATATCGATAAAATCACCGAGGAATTCGATAAAGTGGTTGTACTGGATGATAAATCTACATGTGCCTCTTGTGGCAAGGAGGGTAGTAATGATAATATATGAATACATGTAACAAATGTAAGATGGTGAAGTATTGCAATGCCACCTGCAAAAAGAAACACCGCAAGAAGCACAAGAAAAAGTGTGAGGAAAGAGTTGCTGAGTTGCATGATGAGGCATTATTCAAAGAGGTTGAGTCAAAAGAGTGTCCTATCTGTTACCCTTCTCTCTTGAGAATAGAACATCAACCTTTCAATCATGCTGTGGGAAGACTATCTGTCTTGGTTGTATTTATGCAATGAAAATGAGTGAAGGAAAAGTTATATGTGCATTCTGTCGGACACCTTATGCAACTTCTAATAACGAGGAGATCAAAAGAATAAACAAACTGATAGACAAAGGTAACGCCGAGGCACTTTATACGCTTGGTGGTTGCTATGAGAATGGATTCGGTGGTTTATCACAAGACTATCAAAGGGGAAATGAGTTGTATCTCAAGGCAGGTGAACTTGGATGTGCTAATGGATATTTTAACTTGGGTAATGCCTATGAAAAAGGAAGGGGTGTAGAAATGGAAGTAAATAAGAAGAAAGCTAAGCACTACTATGAACTTGCAGCTATGGGTGGGAGTGTATCAGCAAGGAATAATATTGGTTTATTAGAGTATAGGATAGGCAACCAACATCGAGCATTCAAGCATTTTATCATGGCAGCAAGGGCGGGGCACGAAACATCTTTGGATGCAGTTAGAATTGGATTTAGGAATGGATTAGTTACAAAAGATGTATATGCAAGTACATTACGTGCACATCATGAAAGTCAAATAGAAATGAAGAGTGATGCAAGGGAGAAGTCTGCTTTATCCGTAACCATTCACGGTGTTAATTACGTGAACACCAACCTAGTCAAAATGAAATGAAGAGTGATGCGAGGGATAAAGCTGATATGTTTTGACGAGAAGCCAGCTCTTGGGGATAATTACATCTACTAGTTTTTTGTTTCAATAGTAAATTGAGGACTTGTTTACTTGTTTTTCTTGTTAAGTATCAATTTAGCCTGTTCCTTTCTGTAAGCACACATCACGGTTGCACTGTTGATCTAAAGCTCGTAATGATTCTTGCCGTTGTTCATCACCAAGATTATATGTCCTAATAAGATATCCAACATACAATTCCATTTCATCAATGATATGACAACATAGAAGCTGCATCTCATTTCTTGTAAGAGGCATATTGTATTTATACCTGTCACTTCCATGAGTTGTTGATTTGTATATATTAGAATTGATCGTAGCATTACCACCCAGTATATACTCAAGATTTTGTAAATCATCCCATAGATATTCTCTCCGAATGACAATGATTTGCTTCTTTGTATGTAATTCCTTATTTTGCTGATTTTCCATCCAATTATTGTAAAAGTTGTAGTTGTATGTTGCCATGTGTCCTGTCCAGCTTGGTGTATTGGTACTAAAGACTTTGTGCCCTATATCACTACATGTTGTTGTAATTCGATTCTTTTCCATATGAACTATTGGTGATTGATAAGAAGCTACTCCTTCTGTAGTATTATTCAAATCATTTATAAGATCACCGACATATGCATAACAATTGCAAAAGAAAGCATCTGACTCTTCACCATTCATATCTTTTGCATAAGTATTGTTACAACCTTGACCATTTCTAGGCGTGTGCATATAAAATGCCGATACGAACCGATCAATTGGACTACGTATTGGTATCACATAGTAATCAATATTGTTAATATCTATTTGTGATGGACGTAAATAATTCACATGTGTAAATGCTACAGTTCTCTTGGAAAGAATGGTTTGCTCAGTAGTGGGTACTTGATTGGTGAAGAAGGATTTACATTTCCTTGCTCTGTATTTATTTGCAAATGTTAAGCAATTGTTTGCCAATGTCATACGAACAGTTGAACCGGCCGTTTTACCGATATGTACAAATAAAAATGATGACGAGTTGTTAGGATTTTGGTTTGTATAGCTGTACTTTGTCATTTCCTCTTCTGCAAATTGCTGCCAACTTCTTTGTGGTGCATGTTGTTGATTGGAGGCAGTACTCGATGTTAATATTATCGGAGTTTTATGAATATATGTCCAACATATCGAGGTAGTGATAATCCATGATATTAATATCACTATATGACGTGGTGTATTTGACCATACATGTATATGTATGCTAATATTATGATTCTTCTTCAACATTGTCTCTCTTGGTGCACCAATAATTGCCGTTTTAATATAATTTGGTGTCCTTTTGGTATTAATTTTTGTAGTAACTAACGAAGTTGCAGCGTATATCTTTGGCGGATATACAATGATACATCGTTGTGATATCCCCGAAGTAGTTCAGTATCAACTATTGTGCTTTTTAGCGGCTTCCAGTAGCGCCGTTATCTCACTCTAGAAGAGGGTTACAATAGGTAGACATGTTATAAGATACGATACCCATTTACTCTGGACTCCCTATAAAAAGTAATTAATATTACCATTAATTTGAAGCTTGGATGTGGTCGTTCAATTAGAAACCGTATACTGACGATAATAGCCTGATTAATCAGTTTTTAGCACCATTTCGAATAGTAGTGGTTTGGTGTTTGTATTTTATAGTTTAATGACTTACGGCTCGAAAGATAGAATATAAAATTTGAACACATCTCAAGCACTACTATGTTTGCAACTCTCTAGAGAGATATCATATAGAGATAGACGTCGTGTATAATATATTTGGGGTAGGAATATATAAAATATGAGTACAGCCGTTGGTAATAATAATCAATATGTTGGCGGTAGTGAGGAAACAACATCGAATACAAAAGTGAACACATCATATGCACAAAATAATATCGATACAATTACCGAGGGTATCGACAGTATAGCTATGCTGGATGATAAGTCTACATGTGCTAGTTGTGGCAAGGAGGGAAATAGTAATGATATGAATACATGTAACAAGTGTAAGGAGGTGAAGTATTGCAACGCAGCATGTAAAAAGAAGCATCGAACAAAACACAAGAAGGCATGTGACAGAAGAGTGGCGGAGCTACACGATGAACAGTTATTCAAAGAGATCGAGCCTGAGGAATGTCCTATCTGTATGTTACCTCTTCCATATGCGGATCAAGTGACTATTGGATCATGCTGTGGGAAGCGTATATGCAACGGATGTAGATTTGCAATGGAGATGACGAGCGAGGTGAAAGATTTATGTGCTTTTTGTAGAACACCGCCACCAATTTCGGATGAAGATATCACCAAGAGATTGAAAGCACTTATGAATAAAGGTAATGGGGATGGATTCTATCAACTTGCGGGGTTTTACGCCCGGGGAATGTGTGTTATGCCACAAGATTGGAATAAGGCTAATGAGTTAAATCTCAAAGCAGGGGAGCTCGGATGTGCTGATGGTTATTTCAACTTGGGCAACTCCTATTCTAATGCAAGTGGGGTAGAAAGAGATATGAAAAAAGCTATATACTATTGGGAGCTTGCAGCCATGGGTGGGAGTGTATATGCGAGGAATAACCTTGGGTTGGAAGAGTTGAAGAAAGGAAATATACATCGAGCTATGAAGCACTACATGATGGCAGCAAGGGCTGGATACAAGAAATCTTTAGATATAGTCAAGGAATGTTTTATACAGGGGTATGTTACAAAAGAAGAATATGCAGATACTTTACGTGCGTACCAAAAGCGGCAAAATGAAATGAAGAGCGATGAGAGGGACAAAGCTAAAGCTGCTTATAGACGATTTGAAGTTCTAACTCGGTTCTAACTGGAGGCAGATAGGATTTAAACAGTTGTCTAATAGAAGAGTATGTAAGGTTAGTACACTGTGTGCTCGAGTAGCATTATCGGATCTTAACCACGGCAGGTATATCACGACTGATTAACTTCTCAGTAAGTTCAAGTATCTCTCCAACAAAAAGCAAATATAAAGGAGTGATAATAGACAGGTAACTATACGATGATATGAGGACGTCAATATCATCAGTAGTGTTATCTATATTATATCTATTTGCAACATCATCGATACAAAGGGGTCGGCGCGGAAATAATCGTCAATACCCTTCATATATTTGTGGTATCCTTAGTGGTATCCTTCTTTATGAGAGTAAGTAGAACTTTTGGGAAAGATTTAAGCCTGGGGTGAGATGTGAGATGGGGTGGCGAAGTTATATATTGGTAGTTCATAGAGAAACCGTAAGACGATATAGCCAGTGTAATATCAGTGAAATTTCAATGCCCTATCGATTAGTTGTTTGGTGTTTGTATTGTACATTTAATGACTTACGAGGCTCGATAGTATAGATAAAATTTTGACCACATCTTTCTATTAATATATTGAACTGGGATAGATACATCATAATTACGCCGGATATAATATATTAGGGGTAAATAGTTACAAAATGAGTACAACTGATGATAATGACGAGCAATGTAATGGTGGTAGTGAGGAAATAACATCAAGTAAAAAAGAGCGCACATCATGTGAGCAAAATAATATCGATAACATCACCGAGGGTATCGATAGTGTAAGTACACCTGATAGTGTAGCTATCCTAAATGACATGTCTACATGTGCCAGTTGTGGTAAGGAGGGCAAAAGTGATGATATGAATACATGCAACAAATGTAAGATGGTTAAATATTGCAATGCCGCATGCAAAAAGAAGCACCGAAAGAAGCACAAAAAGGCATGTGAGAGAAGAGTTGCCGAGTTACATGACGAACAGCTCTTTAAAGAGGTCGAGCCTGAAGAGTGTCCAATATGCCTAATTCCCATGCCAATTAATGGGGAAGACACTTCTGTAAATCCATGTTGTGGGAAGCGTATCTGTAACGGTTGTAAGCATACTATGAAAATGAGTGAAGGAAAAGATGAGTTATGTGCATTCTGTAGGACGCCATTTGCAAGTTCAGGTGAAGAGATTATCAAAAGAACAAAGAAACTAATGGATAAAGGTAATGGTGAGGGTTGCCTATTATTTGCATCATATTACGCCCGGGGAATGTGTGGTATGCCACAAGATTGGGTAAAGTGTAATGAGTTGTTGCTCAAGGCAGGAGAACTTGGATGTGCTTCGGGATATTACAACTTGGCAGAGTCATACAACCGAGGAGCAGGTGCAGAAATTGACAAGAACAAAGCAAAGCACTATTGGGAACTTGCAGCAATGAATGGGAGTATTAGGGCAAGGATTGATCTTGGTTACTTAGAGTTGGAGGCAGACAACTATGATCAGGCTCTCAAGCATTGGATAATTGCAGCAAAAGCTGGTCATGAGCCATCTTTGGACAATGTCACGAAAGTTTTTAAAGGGGGGTTGATTTCCAAAGATGAATATGCAAATACTCTTCGAGCATATCAACAGCGCCGGAACGAGTCCGCGAGTGAACAGAGGGACAAAGCTGCAGTTTACTATGCATCAAGATGAGATAAAGATTGAGTTTAGACTTATAACCGTTCAACTGACATCTTTGCGCGTCTCAACTTATCTATATACATGACCATTGACATTTATCTTTTCTATATCGATCCTACAAAACAGCCCTAATAAATCTAATAATCAAGCGTGCTTCTCCGATGGATGGGTTGTTTTGGTTGTGCTATGCCGTCGGCTTGTGATTGAGGCATAGAAGCAGTCTCATGTGCTGAGTTTTGTGAATTCTCAGAATGTCTCGAGCCATGACTTTCAAACGAACTCAAGTGACTAAATGCAACCTTCTTCCTGGCAGTATCCACATGAGATGGTGCAGAGAAGACTTTACTACTCGGTGCCCCCGACGAAGATCCATTTGAACCTTTGGAAGTATCACCCTTGACAACAAATCTGCTTGCTAATGAAACAGCACCCGTAACTGAACTCTTCAATGAGCTCTTCTTTGTACCACTGTAAGTAGATATTGATCCGTTCGTCATCTTTGTAAGACTGGTTGCTTAGAGGGAGAGGCTGGAAATCAGCAACGAGCATACAAACATATGATACTTGCAGCAAGAGCTGGTCATGAGGGATCTCTGGGCGCAGTAAAAGTATGTTTTAGGAAAGAATATATCACAGAGGATGAATATACAAACACTCTACATGCATACCAAAAGCGGCAAGATGAAATGAAGAGTGATGAGAGGGACAAAGCTGAAGCCTTTTTTGAGGCTCTTAGATCTAACTCAATTGAGAGATAGAATGTAGAGATTAGGATTGAAACAATTATTTGGACAAAACCAGCAGACAGGCCGGCGGGCTTAGCTCCAGCCCCCAAAAGATTGGGTATTGTAGTTAATGTTTAAAAGATATGTGTTGAATGAATATTGATATAGTCTGTACTAAATGAGAACATTACATTAACACCATAGCAGCAGCTTGTCCCTCATACTCTGACATTAGTTTCTAAACATACCCGACGCAGCAGCATTATCCCTCTCGTCAGTCTTCATTACATCTATAACCTTTTGATAAGCATGCAAAGTATTTGCATATTCATCTTTCGCCACTGTCCCTTTCGTAAACCCTTGCTTAACAGCATCCAAAGAGCGCTTGTACCCGATCTTTGCTGCAATTATAAAGTGCTTCATTGCATGTTGGTAGTTGCCTGCATTATAGTCTTCAACGCCAAGGTTATGCCTCGCGTCTTTATCCCCCATCATGGCTGCAAGTTCATAGTAATGTTTAGCCTTCTTCGTATCAGCTGCTTCTACACCTATCCCCATTCCAAATCCCTGGCCCAGGTTGTAATATCCTGTAGCACACCCACATTCCCCTGCCTTTAGCCACAGATCACCAACCTTCTGATAATCTTGTGGTAAATTACAAAAACCATCGGCACAATACCCAGCAAGCATATTGAATGCCTCGCCATTGCCCTTATCCATTAACTTCTTTATTCGATTGATGTTCTCCTCATGAGATCTTGGCGGTGGCGTTCTACAGAATGCACATATATCTTTTCCTTCGCTCATTCTAATTGCATAAATACAACCATTACATATAACCTTTCCACAACATGACATGAATTGTGAGTGGGATGTAAGTTTTTCACCACGGATAGATTCATGAGTACTCTTATCACCATCAATTGGCAGAGGAACCATGCAGATAGGACACTCGTCAGGCTCAATCTCCTTGAATAACTTCTCATCATAAATCTCTGCGGCTCTCTTTTTGCATTCCTTCTTATGCTGCTTACGGTGTGATATCTGACAATCTCTATTGCAATATTTAACCATAAAACATGCCGTACATGCCTTTAAACTATCTCCTCCTTCTTTACCACATGCGGCACATGCATCAATTCTATTTGAGGATTCCATAATCAATTTGTTAGTGAATATGATGTGTCACTTCTTATTTGTGTCTTCTATGTCAGCGGCCAATAAAATAAAGACGATATTCAGCAAAACACTACTGCAAATTGAAAGAGCGTCAAATACTGATATATAGGGTAAGTATCGTCGGTATACGAATGTACTACTGTAATTCCAATCAATATTTCAATTTTTGTGTGTATAAGACTGAAGAAGTATGATTTGATAACCGCCACCGCAGCCGCCGCTACACTACTAACCACAAACAACTACTCAGTGATGTACTAGAGCTACTAACCGATACGCCGTAGTAGGATTAGCCGCTGATAACCGTGGTTTTTAATGACTTACGAGCTCAATACAATCAATTGTGGATACCGTTTAATCGCTAGTTAATTCCACTCTCATAATTTTCAAAGTTTATTACTCGAGTAAGTGCATTTGCAAGGATACATCACGCAGCAGCTAGCGAGCTTCTAGAACTATTCTGTGCTTGAGATAAGTATTAGTTTAGTATAGATCGGTTATAACATTGAAGTGCTATCGTCATCAAAAATTAGTGATGGTCGAGTGACATCATGAAATTCCGCGCTCTCATTCAGCATCCCTCTGGCCGCGGCCAGGGATGCTGAATGGTTCGCGCTAATCTCCAGAATAGTGGGGACTGTAGCGATGACGCGCATACCATATCGGCGTGAGATAAACAGCGGGCCTATGTCAGTAATATGTAGGTGATAGGATACTAACCGTTTCATCGCCGACTGAATCAAAAATCGACATAACTTTTTTCGAGTCTTCCTCCTAACAGCTCTCGTTCTATTCTAGAAGCTCGTACATAGCATATATCGGCGGCAGCATATCTCCTCTAAGACGGCGGTATATCACATAGTATAATATAATTACGGATTAAGGACTTAACGAATAATATATCTCCTCTAGAGACGACGGTATATCACGGAAGAAGTATCACGGCGCATCATACCTCTAGAACAAAAAATAATTACACATCATTAACTCAAGCAATATGTCATCATCAAATGCCGATACTGACGACGATACTATTACGATATGTGCTAGTTGTGGTAAAGAGGGTAATAGTGATGATATGAACACATGCAACACATGCAAATCAGTAAAGTATTGCAATGCAGCTTGTAAGAAGAAACACCGAAAGAAGCATAAGAAGGCCTGTGAAAGAAGAGTTGCAGAGTTGCACGAGGAAGCTTTATTTAACGATGTTGAACGTGACGAGTGTCCAATATGCATGCTACCGATGCCAATACATGCTGATCAAATAACATACAAGTCATGTTGTGGGAAAACTATTTGTGATGGTTGTATTTATGCAATGGATGTAAGTGAAGGTAAAGATTTATGTCCATTCTGTAGAATACCACCACCAAGTTCAGACGAAGATCAAATTAAAAGAGTGAAGAAACTAATGGATAACGGCAATGCTGGGGCATTTCATCAGCTAGCTGGGTATTACGCCCGGGGAATCAATGGTATGCCACAAGACCATCAAAAGTCAAATGAGTTATTGATCAAGGCGGGTGAGCTTGGGTATTCAGAAGCATATCACCACTTAGGTCATTCATATGACAATGGATATGGTGTCGAAGTGGATATTGAAAAGGCTAAGTACTACTATGAACTTGCAGCTATGAATGGGAGTATAAAGGCAAGACATAATCTTGGTTGCACAGAGGGTGCCGCTGGTGATGAGCAACGGGCTTACAAACATTGCATACTTGCTGCAAGAGCAGGGTATGAGAGCTCTTTAGATGCAGTCGAGCAAGGATTTATGCATGGAGATGTAACAAAAGATGAGTATGAGGATACTCTGCATGCCTATCAAAAGAGTGTAGACGAAATGAAGAGTGACGAGAGGGATAAAGCAGCAGCTGTAGTAGTAGTACAAGCGGATTAGAATTTAGAAGAAGCACAACAAAGACTTATTAACAGTGGTGTAGATGCCATAATAATTTGTGATAATAATTTTTGCTTATATGATGAATGTGCTCAAAATTTTATTCTGTACTAGATTTGCTAAATACACCCGATGCAGCAGCTTCCCTCATGTCACTCTTCATTTCTTTGTGCCGCTCATGATAGGCACGTAACGTACTTGCATATTCATTCTTCGTCACAAATCCCCTTATATAACATTGCTTAATGTGATCCATAGATTCTTCAAATCCCGCTTTTGCTGCAAGTATACTATGCTTCATTGATCGTTGATAATTCCCAGCCTTTGCCTCTACACCCGCAAGATTGTGCCTAGCTTGCACACTTCCATTCATTGCTGCCAGTTCGTAGTAGTGTTTAGCCTTCTTCGTATCAGCTTCCACCACTCCTATTCCCATTCTAAATGCCTGGCCCAAGTTATAATATCCACGAGCACACCCGTGCTCCCCAGCCTTTAGATATAACTCAATAGCTTTTACCCAATTTGTGGCATAGAACCATTTCCCTCGGCGTAATAACCTGCAAGCTGATTATATGCTTCACCAATACCATTATCCATTAACTTCTTTAATCGATTGATGCTCTCCTCATATGAGAACTTGGTGATGGTGTTCTGCAAAATGCACATAAATCCTTTCCGCTACTACTCAACATTGCAAAAATACAGCCATTACAGATGCTCTTTCCACAACATGCCATGAATTGTGATTGGCATGTAACCATTTCACCTCGGCAAGGTTCAGAATTACTTTCATTATTATCGTCAATTGGCAGAGGAATCATGCAGATAGGACACTCGTCGGGCTCTATACCTCCTTGAATAACTTCTCATCATACAATTCAGCCGCACGTTTTTTGCAAGCCTTCTTGTGTTGCTTACGGTGTGATATCTGACAATCTCTATTGCAATATTTGACCATATGACAAGCCGTACAACCCTTCAAACTATCTCCTTCCTTGCCGCACGTAGCACACGTATCAATATTGGCAGCATTAGATGACATGGTATTTTTTTTGGTATCAATGTCAAATTTTATTTTCTACTTATTTTGTTAGTTGATATGCTCGATTTCTTGAAGAAATTATAACTACGACTATATCTCTCTGCCTCTATTGTATTAATATAATGGAAGAGCACTGAGTTTAGGCCAAGAGAAGTTTCTATTTTGGGTTGAATAGAAGTTTCTATTTACTATTTGGTTGATTCATATGCCATTTGTGTGCGGCGGAATATTGTAGTCAAGAACATCTAATTGCAATCAATACCGTAGGCATATAATATAGCCTTAGATCTATTGTTATTTAACGCTATTTCGATTGATAATACTGCGGTAGTAACTGGCCGTATTATTTTAGTTTGACACATCATATTCGCAAAAAAAAAAGAACAATACGAAGAGCAACTCCGATGATACCACAAGTGTGGAGGTTAATGACAGTCCTCTAAAGAAGAGTGGACGTAAGCTGGTGAAGTATTGTAGTGACAAATTCCAAAAGTGTAGTCCACAGCATAAAAAAGGACGTAAACAACACGTGATCAATGAAACAGCTGAAATAACAACACCTCTAACGGAGAAGCAAGCTGCAGAGAAGCGAGCTGCCAAAGAGCACGAAGAGGCTTTGTTCAAAGAACACCCTTTTCCTGAAGAATGTCCAATCTGCTTGATACCTATACCGGGAGAAGGCCATGCAATCTTCGAAGCATGCTGTGGGAAGATTATCTGTAATGGTTGTATTTATGCAATGAAGATGAGTGAAGGAGCTAAAGATATGTGTGCATTCTGTAGAACCCCGACAATATCATCCGATAAAGAGGTTGAAAGTTTGAATAAGCTTATGGAAAAGGGTGGCCATGCTTATGCAGCCAATGTGCTTGGCTGTTATTATAAGGGAGGTTTAAATGGTATGCCGAAAGACGATCAAAAGGCCAAAGAGTTATGGCTAAAGGCAGGGGAATTAGGATGTGCCTCAGGATATTACAACTTGGGTAGACTCTATGGTATTGATAATGGTATTGAAAGTGAGAATGTGAGAGGAATGTATTACTATGAGCTAGCAGCCATAAACGGTAGTTTAGGAGCAAGATTTGAACTAGGTGCTATTGAGGGACAGACTTTTAATGAGAGTCGGGCAATAAAGCACCATACAATTGCAGCAAAGGCAGGACACAAACCATCTATGAACATACTTAAACGATTGTTTAGGTACGGGGATATTATAGAAGATGAACTTGAGGATACTTTACGTGCATATCAAGAGAGACTAGAAGCAATGAAGAGTCAACAGAGGGAGGAAGCTGAAGAGTATCATGCTGCTAATGACCCAGATAGAAAATACAAAGAAATGGTGCAGAGCATCATGCAAGGTCCAGATGAAGATGAATGGATGGAAGCTATGCGTGCTATAGAGGAAAAGAGGAACCAAATTAGCTGATAATGAGTTTGTTGTTGGAAGTTTGGTCGGTTTTATCTTGCATGGTATGACTATGGTTTGATGATAGCTTGTGTGGCAATGGGGGTATTGCATATGAGAAGATTAGGAATTGTAGTTAATGTTCATAAGATATGTGTTAAATGAATGGAAACAGTCTGTACTAAACGGGAACATTTAAACATTAATAGAAGTCTCTAGTTTGTAAACATACCCGATGCAGCAGCTTTATCCCTCATGTCACTCTTCATTTCATCTTGAATCTTTTGATGTGCACGTAGAGTACTTGTAAATTCATCTTTTATCACCAACCCATTCTGAAATCCTTCCTTAACCATATCGAAAGAATCCTCGTGACCAGCCCTTGCTGCGAGTATCAAGTGTTTCATAGCCCGTTCAAAATTTCCAACCCGACCTTCTATGAGTCCAAGATTATATCTTGCTGATACATTTCCACCCATAGCTGCAAGTTCCCAATAAAGTTTAGCCTTCTTCTTATCCACGCCTACTCCACTTCCATTCTCGTAGGAAATACCCAAATTGAGATATCCTTTTGCACTTCCCAGCTCTCCTGCCTTAAGAAATAACTCATTTGCCTTTTGACGATCTTGTGGTAAGCCCTGGATTCCTCGGGCATAATACCCTGCAAGCTGACTGAATGCCTCATCATTTCCTTTATCCATTAGTTCCCTTAGTCTTTCGACTTCCTCTTCATCTGTGTCTGGTGGTGGCGTTCTACAAAAAGCACATAGATCTTTTTCTTCGCTCGTCCACATTGCATAAATACAACCCCTACATATAATCTTTCCACAGCATGATTTAAATATTGCTTGAACTATTGAACTATCATTGCTGCTGAATGACATTGGAATCATGCAGATTGGACACTCGTCAGGCTCTACCTCCTTAAACAATTTTTCATCATACAATTCAGCCGCACGTTTTTTACAAGCCTTCTTGTGTTCTTTACGGTGAGAAATCTGACAATCCCTACTGCAATATTTGACCATATGACACGCCGTACATGCCTTTAAACTATCTCCGCCTTCCTTACCACATGCAGCACACTTATCAATACCATCAGTATCAGTTGACATGGTATTATTTTTTTGGTATCAATGTCAAATTTTATTTTCTACTTATTTTGTTAGTTGCGTATGAAAGTTCGATTTCTTGAAGAAAGGATAAACAGCCGATCACTACTCTACTATATATCTCTGTCTTTATTGCTACATATATTGAACCTCTATACCACCGTCTCTCTAGAGAGAGAGAGAGAGGTATTAGAGGTCAATCCAATATAATGATCATGCCTCACTCGATTGGGAGAGGTATCCTTTTGGCGATATAAATTATTTCATTCGTCCCTCAATTTACTGCCAAAGCTCTAACAAAGCTGAGCCCCCCTTTGAGAACACTCGTCTATGATGATGAGAGGATAGTATGCTCTTTATGTCAGCGGTGATATGAGGAATTAGTTGTATCGTGTTTGAGATATATGGTAGTAGTTTAGTGGCTATCATATTATAATTTCATCGATATACTCTCATAAAAAAAACAATGCATAGAATAAAGGATATAATTGTATTGTTCTTCTTTGCAATTGCAATTTGTATTGTAAGTAAAAGTATATATGTTATTGATGGGTGGTAAGATATAGTTGTATACATCGTGATTATGCATCTCATGTTATATTATATCTATTGTACATCAATTTAGGCATATGCGGCAGAAGATAAAGAACAGCCAGCCGTTTCTCTCCGTCATAGATCTAATGTTCAACACAAACTGTTAGTAGATGAAGAGCAACCGGAGGATAAAGTAACGGATAGTAAAACCCTAGTTACTATAGAAGAAGACGATAAATATGAAAATAACAATGTTGACTTGCTGATAGATATTGAGGATGAAGTATCTACAATTAACCGTCGGTTGCAAACAGATAATTCAACAGCACCGAGTACTCAACCAACATCAGCTCCGTCAAAATCACCATCGACGGCTCCTTCTATGTCACCAACAAAAGGGCCTACTAAACCTGCTGATACTGTAAGTGGATGAAATGTTTCATACTGCTGCTTGCTTTGTTATGCATCGGTATCTATATTAAATGTATTCATCGATCTTTATCTATTGCTGACATCTTATGATCAACTTCTATTAACACATAGTCTCCACCCACATCGTCACCTTCTACATCCCCGTCAAAAGGACCAATGGGTACCACGGTAAGAAGAGATGTGTCTTGTATGATTGTTGTGGATTATAATGATCGAAACTGCGTCATTTCCATCTTGCTCACATCTTATGTTCATTTTTCTTTATTACAGACTCCACCCACGGCATCTCCTTCTAGCTCTCCGACGAAAGGACCAGCAATGGGCACGGTAAGAAACAGTATGGTTTGTTTGATATATGATTGGGCAATACCTCATCTGATACATTCCTCTCTATCCATATCTTAGACGACACCAACAACATCCAAAATTCCGTCGGAAAGTCCTTCTCAATATCCATCTCAAACTCCATCCATCGAGCCTTCAACGAATCCCTCTGAATACCCTTCAGTATCACCAATTGTTGGACCGACAGTATCACCGTCTAGTAAACCATCACCGGGTAAGTAGAGCTGTTATTTCAATGTCTAACGAGCCTCTGCCTGACTCGTTGCCTTGGTTCTAATTATTATCCATCTTTAAACTTTCTTCTCGTTTCAGGCCCAACAAAGTGGACTCATCCTCCACAACCATGTCACTGTGATTGTTCAAGTTCAGATGATTGGAATTGGAATCATTGGAATTGGATGGCCAAGGCATCAAAGGCATGGTACTCAAAGGGAAGCAAAGGATTGTTCTCCAAGGCTGGTAAATCAGCCAAATCAGGTGTAAGTTCTCGTTTGACAGCTCTCCTCCTCTGTTCTATGATTATAGTATCTAATAAGATCTTCTTTTCATTATTCTAATGCCCATATAGAAACACGGCAAGTACCGTAAGTTGGGCAGTGAATGCCATTGTCCATGTAATGGGGGTTGGGTAGCTCCGAAATGGCAAGCGCCAAAGCCTCAACCACCACGACCGAGGCCTCAACGGCCACCAAAATGGCATCATAACCACAACCCTGGTGGCGGTGGGAGACCACAAAGACCGAATAAGAATAAGGACCCAAATACGAATCATTGTGGTCCAGGTGGCAAGAAGTGTGGCCAAAAGTATAACATTCGTGAGAAAGAAAAGAATAAACAAAAGAGGAGTGATGTAAAGAAAGATAAGAAGAAACAAAAGTCATTAATGAAGATTATAAAACAAAAGTCATGCAATAAACCGAGACAAGATCAGACACAATCAGAGAAGAAGCTTTGTGCCGGTTTAGTAAAGAGTACATTTGGGAAGAAGAAGTTTCAACCTAGGCCGAGACGGCCGCCTGGTCAAAGGAAGAAGATCTTTGATTAGTAGTGAAATGGCAACTCAATTTAAGGAGTTGTTGTATATTGGATTAGATCCAAATAAGTGTATGTATCGAATGAAGACGAAGAGAGAGTTTTTGATAGTATTGTTTGATGTATTAGTATTGTGATGTTGTTGAGGAAGGCGGATGAGGCATCCTTTAGATAAAGCTAAGAGGAACCACGAGTATTGTTGTGTATCTTTTATTTTTGAAACATACCTACTACCAATGCAGTATATATAACACTTTCCTCATCCTCTCTTTATGTGGTATCCTACTATGGAGACACAAGTCTCAAATTCTATCCGAGCTCAACAATACTTTCGAAACTTCATGCCACCCATCGAACCTTGA
>Ga0214477_101026_pt1 | contig 15890 bp, 12 predicted proteins | sample M1_20Mar14CPVII9_FD_165058 | JGI IMG/M metagenome (GOLD analysis project Ga0214477, IMG submission 165058) | Marine eukaryotic communities from Monterey Bay, California, United States - M1_20Mar14CPVII9sort6BwellC16 | ecosystem: Environmental > Aquatic > Marine > Unclassified | place: USA...
TGTGATATTATCAATACTTTTTCTTCTCTCAGGATGAATGTACTTTGTGATGAACGGGCCTTCATACACAGTTCCAGTTTGTCTATAGAGCATAGTTCCATGAATGATATTGCCAGTTACAGCATCAACACTTCCTGTAAAACAGTCGAAGTTGGTACGTGCATCTATTCGTTGCGTGACATGCTTTGTCAGTGCATCACTATCAACTGAAGTTCGTCGTTTCGGTGCTGCATGTGCTGTACATATCCGAAGAGGAGTGTGTTCTTTTTCATTTACATCTGACGAGCTTCCATTGAGATTTCGAGGAGTATTAAGAGTAGTATATACTTACAGCAGGCCTCTCCCTTGCTGGTGGATCCATCATCTTGGAAACACCTTCTTTTAATTCATCATTCTCGGTATTGTTCTGTTGATGTGTTTCATCGCCATTACCTAATGCCTCATCATATTGGCGTTTGCGTGTGTTATTGTTATCTTCACCAGAATGATCAAACGAGCGCATCATTCTCATCATTGATGTCTTCCGTAGCCTAAGTATAGGCTCTGTTGTTATAATATAAACCATATAAACCAAGAGATAAATACAATGTTGGTGAGTTTATATTGTGAATAATATGACAATAAACTTAAGAATTCTATCATTTTTTTGCAATGCCATCACATTTTATCCTACACTTGCATTGCTCCGCATACCCACTAACCATCTTATACTATAAATTAAGACTTACCCGGAAGACTAGCATCGTTCATCTCCATGGTTGACGCTATTTGATGCTACTATTCGGCCTCTATTTGCAACATTAACAACAAAGACTTCTGATCTGATGAAAAGAAAAAGATTCTTTTGGTATCCTGAATATGGTATCCTTGTCGAACTCAAATCACATGCTTCCTACTTCTCTCTTTCTCTCCTTTTTGGGGTAAGTTGTGGATACTGTTAAGTATCGAACTTTAATAATCGGAAAATATATGCCGATATTAATGCATCTACTATCTGGGTAACATATAAATAGACAAACTTCAAGCTCTTCCTCAGAATCAAAGTGCCAATGATTGTTCCCTCCCTACATACACCACACATTATTATCTCCTATTACAAACAGCAAACAACATATACCTCAACCATGAATACTGCTACTACTACTAATGAACCAGCCTCCCGTAGAGCCCTTCGTTCTACTCACCGTGTACTAATTAAAGGTGTGTTTACTGCAATTAATTTTTTAGACACATCACATGTCATTTTTTCTTAACCTGCTACACCCCCTCCTCTCCAATAAAATGTCTCTAATATACTTTCTATTCTTTATTTCATATCATTGTTTATGATATCTAATCATATATATTACTCTTCGTATCATATTATACACAGCCGGTACATCTGTGGTTGCCAACGATGACGGCCGACCATCCCTAACTCGTTTAGGAGCAATCGTTGAACAAGTTGCCGAGCTCCATCGCTCAGGCATGGAAGTCATAATCGTCAGTAGTGGTGCCACTGGTATGGGTAAACGATTAATGCGCAAGCAAGGTCGAATGAATATGAGTATGGCAGATATTGCAAGTACGAATGATTTAACGGCACTATCAGAGGGTGTAGAAGATATTACACTCAAGTCAGATTTAAACTCTAGTTTAGATGCACCCCATGCCTCCCATGCTCGGTATCGTTCATTAGGGTCGGGTATTATTTCAGGATCTGATTCAGCCCTTTCCGAGAAGGATGCTAGGCGAACATACAACTCGGCATGTGCCGCTGGTGGACAATTTGAAATGATGAGTTTGTTTAATGCTCTATTCAGTCAAATGGATATTAGCGCTGCACAAATTCTATTAACAGAGGGTGATTTTAGGAATGAAGAACACTTAACAAGTTTGATGTACAGTATTGAACGATTGTTAAGTGTTGGTATTATCCCTATCATTAATGAAAATGATGCTGTTAGTGCCAATCGACGTTCTACGTCTAATGATATGTTCAGTGATAATGATTCATTGGCGGCTTTATGTGCTAGGAGTTTCAGTTGTGATTTATGTATATTACTTACCGATGTTGATGGTGTGTTTGATCGTCCACCAAATGAAGATGGTGCCAAGTTACTGCCATTCTTTGCACAGAATCAAGAGGTTGGGATTGGTGAGAAGTCATTACATGGACGTGGTGGTATGGATAGCAAGATTAATGCTGCTCAATTCGCTGTGAGCGCTGGTAGTCAATGTCGTGCGTGTGTTGTACTTTCGGGTGCTGATTTGGACAGTATTCGTTCCGTGGCTAGTAAAGACTATGAAGTGAGTGAAGAAGAGACCCCGAAAGGGACTCTATTCGCTACGCCGGATAGTGAATTGGAACGGCAGGGTATTTTAGATTGTGCAGTTGTACAAGATATAAATAGTGATTTGGTATCGGAGTCGGCACGTCAGATGGCTGTGTCATCGCGAGATCAGGCTAGAAAACTTCAAAGTTTATCACATGCGGATCGTAAGTCGATTCTCTATGCTGTTGCGGACGCTCTTGAGGCTAAGAAGGACGTATTATTGGCAGCAAACAAAATTGACTTAGATAACGCCGAACAGAACAACACAGATCAACAACTTGTATCAAGGTTGAAGTTGACGGATAAGAAGCTAGCTACATTATCCTCGGGTATTAGACAAATTGCAGATCAGCCAGATCCATTGGGAGTAGTAAAGGTGAAACGAGAGTTGGCAGATGGATTGATTCTTCAACAAATAACTGTCCCCATTGGTGTATTGATGATCATCTTTGAGAGTCGACCGGATTCCATGCCTCAAATTGCAGCTTTGGCCCTTGCCAGTGGTAATGGTCTACTACTGAAAGGAGGAAAAGAAGCAGCCTGTTCGAATGAGGCTATTCACAATGTAATTGGAGATGCTATCGAAGAGGGTAGCGGAGGAAAGATAACTAGAGATATCATAGCCTTGGTAACAAGCAGAGGTCAGGTGGCTGATATGCTAAAGTTGGACGATGTGGTAGATCTTGTCATTCCTCGTGGTTCCAATGCATTGGTATCTTACATCAAGGCCAACACTCGTATTCCAGTTCTTGGTCATGCCGACGGTGTGTGTCATGTATATGTTGATAAGAGTGCCACTGATGCATCATTAGTAACCAAGCTGGTGGTAGATGCCAAGACCGACTATCCTTCAGCTTGCAACGCTATGGAGACACTTCTTCTACACAAGGATACACTGGAAGCATCGTCCGGAAACATTGCCATGTCAGTACTAATGAGCTTACGTGTCGCTGGTGTAAAGTGCTTAGGAGGCCCAAAGGCAATGAAGGCTGGTCTATGTGATATTGCAGCTGAGGAAATGAAGCGAGAGTATGGTGACTTGACATGTATGGTTGAGATTGTCGACAACATGGACGAGGCTATTGATTGGATTCACAAGTATGGCAGTGGGCATACTGAAGCTATAGTGTGTTCCGAGGATAGTGACGTTGGAGAAGAGTTCCTCTCTCGTGTCGATGCTGCATGTGTGTTTAAGAATGCTTCCACAAGATTTGCTGATGGCTATCGTTTTGGTTTAGGAGCTGAAGTAGGAATATCGACAGGAAGGATACATGCTAGAGGTCCTGTCGGCGTGGAAGGCCTGCTCACTGTCAAGTATCAAATACGTTCAGACGGGATAAATACAGCGTCCGAGTATTCAGCAGGAGAGAAGATTTTTACTCACAAGGAGCTAATGTGAGAATCTAGAAGATGTCTGATTTCATAGACACTTCATCAAGAGAATAACGAAGTAATGAATGACACGGCAAGCTAGTAAACTCAGTTGCAACTCTTTTGTGTTGTGTAGATACCTACATTATTAGTCACTATGATCCTTCTCCTCAATCAATGGTTTATTATCATCACCTATTAGTTCAACTTCAGCGGCAACTTTTATTTGCTTTGAAGACCAAGCTTTTAGACATGTCATTAGCACACACTCCATCATAACACATGTGAATATAACTCTCCAAAGCCCATCCGCATCTGTCGAGAACAAAGATGGTCCACTAGAAAGAAGCGATGTACCCAAAGGAGGCCCCACTATCCTCGCCATTGAGAATAAGCCGTGCTCGAGTCCGATGATAGCACCTCGCTCTTCTCTAGATACCACACCAGTTGTTAGAGTTGTCAGTGAAGTAGCATGCATGTGTGAAGACAAGGAGATTGTAACAGATGAACATGTTGTGATAATAAGCCAAGTGTTTGATATCTCCTCTTCATGAGCGGTCATGACATGTGTAACAACCAAACCAAAACTAATAATTGACAGTAATCTATAGCCAATCCCCACAAAGGCTAATTTATCAGGTTGGTTTCCGACAAAACTCATCAATGGTTTAATACAAATAGCGGCAAAAGCCGCCACACTTAAACTGGAAGCACTCATGAAGGACCCCAACTGGATTGTTGAAAAGTGAAGTTTATTTGCAAGTATCAGAGGTAGTATAGTGCTAAAGGCTGAAGATGATACACCATTAAGTAATTTGATGAATAATAAAGGCCCAATCGTTGGATGATTGAGGTAAGAAAGAGTCCTCTGTATTGATTGTATGAAAGTTGTACTATTCTGTGGTGTTTCTTTTGCAGGTTGATCTGATTTCTCTTTCTTTGCTTGGTGATCCTTTAGATATAATACTGACAATGCAACTGATACCAGACTTCCCCAAACAGCTAGTCGAGCACCAGCATATAAATTACTAGCTCCTAAATATCCTCCGAGAGCAGGCCCGATCGTAGCCCCGATGGTATACGCTGTTGTCATTCTCCCTAAAGCTACCGCTCTACTACTACTTGCCGAACTTTCAGAAGATACTGTAGCCTGTCCAACTAAGAAAGCATGCTGAAGTATTGTTGGTATTTTACTGCAATACAACCATAGAGGTGATGTTGCTTGTGAAAGGATTGCATAACTAGCTGCCGAACCAAGATATACCAATATCGATGTCTATACTCAAGAGTCAATCGTCCAAATGTTTTGACTTGATTTTGTTCTTCTGATTGACCATCATCAGTGTTAATAAGAGATTTCACAAGGAAGGGTTCAGTTGGTCTTTGCAATTGATAACTAATGGCATAGAGAACAATATTAACATATGTTACTATCACTTCAGTGGACATACTATCAAGCTACCAATACTAGTAAACGCAATTCAGTTGAATAATTGCCTTCCAATTACGCTAACACAACACATCAACAATCACAACAAGAGGCTCTCTCTCTCTCTCTAGAGAGAGAGGTCGACAATGAACAAATTGGATTTTCAATAATTTATTTTTCATGTCAATAGAAAACTCTATTTGATACGAAGAGGAAGAGTCCACCACCAAGGAAGAGTGTCAGCAAAAGGCAAAGCTGCTGCAGATGAGATGCATTGGGGGCGTCCGTGTAGACTGGATCTAGTAGGCAAGTCAGGACTCTGATAGTTGGGTACTCAGGCGGTGAATAAAAAAGTGCACATCTTATGTGTCCATTTTAATTTTTCACTTGTCGGTAATTGCTTTGTTATTTAGTTTAGGAACGAACACTAAGTTAAGGATTGAATGAATGACCAAATGGATACAAGAGTAAAGGCGACGCTCGCCACTGTCAACAGTTGGCCGACTTTATTACGAAAGGCAGCTTCCTCTAAGAGCGCTGGTATTCCCCAATAATCTTCACCATATGTTACTAATATCTCCTCATTTGCCTTGATATCTCGTGTTGCTCTCGTGACCATGTGATGCAATGGCGCATCTCCCATGAAAGGCTGATGCTTTGCATTTGCAGCCGCTCTACTTTTCGAAAGATAGGCAGCAATGTTATCTTCCATCCCAAATTCTTCATTGATATCCAATCCTTCCATTGACGATCCGTCATTAGCAAAGTGTCCGAAATATGCCGAATCGTCATCTAGTGAGGGGTGCCCTAATACTGAATATTGTTTGTCAACAAAAACCGAGTATGACGTCATTGGAGGCTTTGCTTCTATATAAAGAGGAGAGGATGAGATGTCATATTGTAAAGTATAAGAACATATCCTATGAATAAACTTACCACTGCCAACAAAAACTGCTTCTTCATCTAAGATGTCGGCCTCTGCAACATGTACACCCCAAAGAAGGTCTTCGACTACATCGTCCTCTGATTTGCACAATAAAGCGTCTCCGGGATAGCACGTTATTACTTCCCCTTTCGGTATATCCTCTATTGCAAATAGTCCCCGTCCAGCTCCTAATATACTACTCGGTCGTACTTCGGATTTATTTAAAAAGTTGTTTAGACGAGGCAATCGAGATGAAAGTATAGTTTCACGTACTGTTTGCTCATTTCTAATGTTGTCAGAGAGTAGCTCACTTCTTCTTTCCATTATTGCATTGTTTATTTGATCATCTACAGCATTATATAGTGGGTTTGTATTATGATTGATATGTGTAAAGTATGGAGATTGAAGGAAGGCTGAAGTAGTAGTTGCTACAAGCAGCAATAGCAGTACTATGTAGGTGGTCATGTTGATGGTAGTGATGATTGAGTGATTATGATGGCTCCCAATTAAACCTAGATTGCTCAAATACTAGACCGACCCGTCATCGGCCGACATCGCCAGTCGAATGAGCGTCGATAATTGATCTAATAACAATACTGGCAATACCTACGAAGGTACTAAAAGTTCATTCATTAGCGTCCACAAGCAAATTTGCAAATAAAGTCGATGAGTGAATTAGGTGGCGACCAAACAGATCTTAGTAGTTACCCATCCTTTTGTTGTTTAATACCATCTCTGCCTATCACATCTCCTTGTATACCACCAGTCGACCTCTTTGTCACGTTAATACTCTAGAGATTGCAGCTGTTTGATAGCGGTGTTGGATTATTGGCCGACAATAAAGCAAAACACAACACAAATAAGTAACACATCTTGTGCTCAACTTTTGTCAATTGTCATTGCCCAGGCAGACCAGCCCATAACCAAGTAAATGGACCCCCCTGTTGATTTTAAAGGCAAAGTATCACCTGGCGGCACAGTGGAATTGCAACCTCTTGTTTCAGCAGGACGATATGATACCGGTGGCCCAAGAGATGCACCCGAAGATGATGTAATTGTCAATGCACCACCACGAGTAGCATTCAATAAAACTACAGCCGCATCAGCCGCTGCCAATGGTACAAGTCCAGCAATCGAAAGTGTAGCACATGCATTATCAAATGAGGGTATTAATAACGCATTACAACGTATTGGTATCGTTGGTACTTCGGCATTTGTTGCAATACAAGATCGTTTATCTTCAAAGTCCAATAATGCACCTTCTAATGGTATCAGCCCTTCAACTACAAACAATAATAGTGGTACACAACAGCCAATACCAACAACAACAACAGACTATTCCGATGCAGCAGCACAGCAAGCATCCGATAAACAAAAGAAGATGTTACTACTAGTACTAATTACATTATTCGTAGCATTACTAGGTGCAGTACTCGAAAAGCACGAGGCAGTCGAGGTTGAATTAGATTTAGAAGATGGTGAAACTGAAATAGCATTCCATGAAAATATAAACGATATTGATAAAAAAGTAGGTATTAATCAAAAAGAAACAAAGCTGATACATATTATAGATGTTGATGGATATCAACCACAGGAAATGACAAATACTACATTTTATGTATTACCGGGAACTGAAGACTTTCCAGAACTAAGTGCAGCAAAAGGACGACCATACTATCCTATATTGAACCATTTTCAACGTCGTGATCCAACATCTGATTATGCTAAGCATTGGGGATATTTCGACTTTCAAGATCCAAATTCGAAATGGGATGGTAAGATGCGTCCACAGCCATCGAATTATCATGAGGTGCCAAATAGAGATGTTAGCAACTCTGATTTTCCAAAAGATGCATGGCAGACCGATGATGAATATATGAAAGCATTCTTAAAACAGGCCAAGTTATTAGTTAATCGTAGTATGGAGGCAGTCTATGGTGAATATGGCGTGGGATTACCAGAGGATGGATCAATTGAACTTAGCGAAGAAGATATGATTAATCGTGATAAGTTTTTTCCATTCATATTAAAAGATACAATCAATTCACCCGGTGGAGGAAGTTACAGTACTAAACAAAGTTTTGATGGTATTGCACGACGTATGATCCATCATATAATGACGGGAGATACATTCAAGTTGGTAATGGGTGGACATTCAGCTGCCGCAGGTCATGGTGCAGGATTCAATCAATCGTTCATTATTGAAGCTGGACATGTCTTGGAACCTGTCTTTGCACACTTGGGTGTTGAATTTCGTGCATATAACTTTGCTCAGGGGGGCATGGGAACATTCCAACAGGCATTGGCTGGGATGGACTTGCGTAATAAGGAAGCTGATTGGATCTATTGGGATAGTGCCATGACTGAAAAGCCGGGATATATTATCAACTTCTTCTTTAGACAGGCATTGCTTGCTGGTAATCGTGCTCCGGTGTTGATGGGTGATCGACAGGGTCTTGAAGGGTTTCATGAACAAGCAGGAGCCGCGATTGCAGCGCAAGGAAATGGTTGGGTACCTGTCACTGTAAGTGACGAACAAGTCAAGACAGTACCATGGGCGGCCAAGTATTTACAATGCGCTCGAGGTGCTACAGCAGATTGTAAAGCACACGAATATACAGCTGGTTGTTGGGTGGAGCGTGAGGTAAGACTTTGACTATACTATTGTGAGGATGTTAAATACCATAAAGCTTTGCAGACTCTCATCCGTTCCTTTACTACTTTCATTAGGATTTCAAACCACCCAAGCCACAAGCTGCACGTGTTGGAGGAGCTGCGGCTTGGCATCCTGGTAACCGAATACATAAACGACGAGGTCGCATGATTGCAATGGTCGTCTTGAAGAGTTTAGAGTATGCATTGAATAAATGGGAATCGTTGGGTGAGGAATCAGGCTTCCCAATTCCTGAGGAAGAATGGCATGTTACAGATTATTATAAGAACATTCGTGACAAGACACCTGAGGTCGGAGGATGTTTTGGCAATGTATGGCGTATTGGCCAGGCTCGTCGATTAGAGGAGGTTGATAAAGAACTTGACGAGGACAATAATCATATAGGTCATCGTCATCTCGACGACAAGGATTTCTGGCCGTCGAGATTATGCAACGTACCACTACAAGGACGTTCGCTTTGGGGTCCTCGAAACAATCCATCAGAAACGAGTTTATTAACAATCATGAAGCCAAATCCGAAAGGTGATATTGATCCAGGTATGATGAGCCCTACTAAACTTGCATATTATGAACCTCCGTGCTATCAACCTCCTGACGTTCCAGCTCCATGGACAAGAGCTCCAAAGAATGAGCCATTTGCTCCTCTAATTGGAGCTTCTCGCAGACTGGAGATAGAGGAAGACAACAAACAGCAAAAAGCTCAGCTTAGAGGTGTAGACGACAAAGTGATACAACAAGTTTCGTTACCCATACACGAATCTCTAAACAAAGAAGGCAGAGGCCTCGCTGAAGGTGACGATGCAGCTGCCGAAAATGACAAAGACGATACAGCCAAAGATGACGCCAGCGAGGCGACCGAAGAGAAGAATACTATCGTGCCCGGCTATGGTATCAATGTTAAGTGGGGCAGGAAAGGAATATGTGATGGATCAAGTCACTCTTGGTGTGATAAATCATGCGACTCTGGTTGTCTAATGGGAGGAGCTCAAGATAATAGAGGAGCTGTATGTTTTGATGGATTTAGTGGTTGGGTGGTATTTGAGATAAAGAATGTAAAGCACGGGTTTATTGGAGCAAGGGTGGAGCCATGGCATGCTGGCGAGGAGACACCCATTACAAATGGATGGACAGAAGAGAATAATGGTGGTGAAGGAAACTACAACAAGAGAGGTCGTGAGCGTGAATTGCACGAGGAATATCAAGATCAACAGAGAGAAGAGGGTATTAAACGTATGATTCAAGAAATTGAAGACGACATCATGACCGAAGATGATCCAACTAGACGCCGTCTAGGAGGGGGTCAATCCTGCGGAAGAGCAGGGGATTATACATTTGAATGGGCAATCAATGGAAAGATTGTTAGTTGGAATAAAGGGAAGTTTTGTGAACATTATACTCGCCTCAATTATAATTTGGATGTCATAAAGTTTATGGATGATGAGAATCGGACTGGGGATTTTGAGTTGGCTATGCGTATGACCAATGTCGGAAGAGGAAATTCAATGTGCGTATCACATGTCTATTGGGCATAATGCTATTCAATGGCTGTTGGTATGAACTAATTATTACTTAAGACTAGCTTATTTAGGAGAGTGAAGTTACTAAAGTGTCTTGTGTTATTTAGCACTCATACTGTTTAAATGAAGTCATTGTCATGTAAATCATACCTGTTCTCTATTCCGTTTCCTAGAAGGCATCATAACAGTTTCAGGATACGCTCGAAGTAAAAGAAAGCATGCTTCAGTGAACTCGGGCCTGTCGCGTACTTGCTCATCCTTATTCTCAACCAATTGATCATCCTCATTCTCGACCAACATATGGAAAGGAAGCTTGTTGTAAACATTAGTTTTTGACACCACCAAAGGATTACTTTCTACTAAATACTTAATGACATCCAAATTTGCAGTTTGGCATGCATGATGTAGAGGGTAATCTTGGTTTGTATCACAAACATCCAGACCACATTCATCAGCCAAGAAGTGCACGATGTCAGCAGAAGCATTCCAGCATGCCATGTGCAACGGAAGGAATCCATAATTTTTATCAGCCACTTGTTGTGCATCTGGGTATCCTCTTACTAGAAGTTTGATTGATCCGAGAGACGCCTCACCTTTTAGCAAAGCACGATGGAGCGGAAGATAGCCATCAGCATCAGGTGTTGACAAAACTGTTGTATCTTGTGCTGCTTGCTGAATATAGAAAAGTTGTTGATTCAAAAAAATTTCCGTAGACGTGTTGCCCTTTGTCAAGTTCAAAGGAGATCTCCCGTTATCATCTAGAATATGGATTGCCTCCGGATATACATCAAAGAGCATCCGAACTACACACAAATTCTCTACACTGCAAACACAAGCCATGTGCAATGGTAATTGAGAGTGCTCTCCTTCCCTTCTTGTAGCGTCTGGATCGTGCTTCAAAAGCAACTCAATAACGTCAGCCCTTTCACACTTAGCGGCACAATGAATAGGCAAGCGACCTATACTATCCCGAGCGTTGATACTTTCTGGATATTTTTTAAACATGTATGCAATTGTTTCAACTTTATCATCTCTACTTCCTCTCCTACATGCTTTGTGGATTGGAAAGCTGCCAAATCTTGTCAGTTGGATAGATTCTGGGTACGAATCAATTAGTACTTTACAGAAAGTAGTTGATTTATTAGCAACAGCAAGATGTATTGGAAGAAACATCGTCTCCCCCGTCGCTTCTCTCATCAAAGTAGGATCAATATTGATTAAAAATCGTAGAATATCAAGCGAAGCTATATCATTCAAGTGTTCGTTAGTGCAAAGCCTATGGAGAGGGAGGTACCCAAACTTATCCCTTTTTCTAATTGCATATGGCCACTTGTTGTATATAAGATTGACTACCTCTAAAGTCACACAACTGTTCTGGCATGAAAGATGTAGCGGGGTGGTATTCATTTCATCACCCTGATAAAACAAAGCGTCGGGAGATGATGCCTCTACTAATTTCTTAATCATATCAATATCAATGTTGGTCTTTCGGTTCAGGTAAATATGAAGTGGTGCGCCCCGGGGAATAGTATAATCTATTGCACCTCGGAAATTTTTAAGTAGCAATTCAATCAATGAACTGGAACAATTTTCATTGTAACACGCCCTATGCAATGGGTAGGTAAGAATATTATCATCACCTGCGCATATTTTAGACATTGCAGCTTTGGGAAATAATGTTAATAGGTAACTAATAATCTCCGTTGTAATACACTTATTCAAGCAAGCCAGATGGAAAAACCTGTATAAGTAAGGATATTCTTCATTACATGCCTTTTCGATGGTACTTGTCCCAATAAAGGTCCCAATAAAGTTGATTTTATCCCGTAATGCACTTATAGAAAGATCTTCAGATGCACACAGATTATTCAGCACATATTGCACAAGGTTCATATTTGGGGGGATTTTGCAGTAAATATCACTACCATTCTCAATATTTAATTTTTCAGCTGTATCATTTTCATTGATGCGTTTGCCATTAAACATAAAGTGAAATGTGTTCTTGTTTATTTCATGTCGTTGTTCATATGCTCTCATTAACTTGCTTAACTCTGTTGATCTCCCAATCTTAAATACAGTATCATCATCTAGATACTTGTTATTCACCTGGATGGTGATAGCCTCATCAGACATGAGTGCACGTGCTTTCATTAAATGTGCGCGTAATGTACAATAAATCTTACTATCATTGGTAAGTTGTATTTTGTCAGCTGTATCTGTTTCGTAGATACGTTTACCATTAAACATGAAGTATATTGAGTTATTGTTTATTCCCTTTTGTTGTTCATATGCTCTCATCAACTTGCCTAATTCCATTGACCTCTTAATCTTAAATACTACTTTACCTTCCATACCAACATCATTCACCTCGATAGTGATTGCCTCATCGGACATATTGGTAATATATATCTAGAGAGGGAGGAAGTACCAAACTTCTGTATCAGTAATAGCAAACAAACCCTTTTATCTCTTGCCTTGCGATCATGGCAACTTTTTGCATATATTGCAGTAGTAAGTAGGTACAATAATGGATATTCTCGGCAATCAAGGACATCACTTCTCGGTATCTTTTTTTGGTTGCGGTATCCTACTAAAGCTGCCCTTTGGCAAATAAATGATGTTTGAACAGCATACTGCTGCCCTTTGGCAAATAAATGATGTTTGAACAGGCATACTGGCATGACAATTGATTGAACAAATATACCATCATGCCTCTTGATATAGATAGAATAGAAATATCTCATATTGACTAGTAGTAGTAGCCTATTTCTCGGAGTTGGTTTGTTTTATCTCCGTTTCTTTTCAAGCTAGCAGCTAAATAGGAGACCACTCTTCCGATCAATGCCGTCCAAAGAGGAGCAACCCAGGTTGTAGACGCCCAAGTTGAAGCACAAAAAGGTTGTGACACGAGAAAGGAAATAAGAGAACTTGAGACAAAATTGTACTTCAAACGGCCATGTTTGGTCCCTTGTGAGTTGTGACTATCTGCGTGACACGTCTCGCTTTGGCCTAAGACGGGGTATCCTACCTTCTCATGGAGAAGTAGCCTGTTTTGCAAAACGGTTCCAGCTAAAATAATGCCTCATGCATGTCTCTACTAATAGCACTATAGACACATAAATAAAATACAATAGCAGAACAATAAACAATCATGGGTTTCCCTATCAAGAAACGTCTCCCTACATCCATCCATGCCGCCGCCGCCGACGATAGTGGCACGGCCGACAGTCCTCCTCCGATGACTGAATCAAGTGGTCTCGATATTTTGTCTGCAGTTGTTGCATCACAAAGAAGTGATTTGCCACCACCACCAGCAGCATTAGGCCTTGGTTATGATGCAACTTCTGCCTGCATCAGTGACTCCTCATCCACTGGCCCATCACCGTACCCTCCCTACCAGTCTTCTACTGATCACGCGATTGGCAGCAATCCAACTGTTAAACCCACGGCGATGAAAGCCAAAGCGAACACAACATCGCCGAAGTACAACACCACCCACAAACGTGCAAAGACTTTCCCAGAAATCCTACTTGATATCATGTCCAACCCTGAGTACTCACACATCGTCAGTTGGTTACCTCATGGGCAGTCATTTGCAATTCATAATGCAGATGAATTCGTGTCCATCATTCTACCCAAGTATTTCAGAAAAGTTATCTTCCGTTCTTTCATTCGCAAGCTCAACAGATGGGGCTTTCGATCTGTGAAACGTTCTGTATCAGGGTATGAAAGTACCTTTGAACACAAGCTGTTTGTCAGAGATCAACCTGAATTGATTGCACGAATGTTTTGCAAATCAAACCCTTCCGACAAGATGTCTATAACAGCCAAGAAGAGAGAAGAGATCATGAACAGTACTCCTACTAGTATGACTGCTGTTAAGGCAGAAGATGTTGTACACCTACAAAACGCCACAGCTACTCGTGATTTGTCGCTCAGTCATAGGGTGGCATCTACACACGCCACCACTTCTGCCAGAGCCGCCGCTGAAGGCTTTGTCCCCCCTCAAGTCAGTCAACGAGAAGAAGATATACTACATCAATCTCTCATGGAGGAGGCATACCGTAATTCAAGATCTTACATCTCCCACCAGTACAATGAACTGCTGTTGCAAGAAATGCGACGCAGAACGATGTTGGATCTTGTGCAGAGGATGAATAGAAGACCCGATGATGACTTAGTCCAACGATTGGCTTTGACTTTGAGGCAGCAGCAGCAACAAGAGGATCGTCGTTATGCTGAACCACTCGACAGCCGCTTCTATATGGGAGAAGCAGCTGGACGTGGTGGATCATCTAGACATAACGGGTATAGGTAAACTGTGCTCTCTCTCTCTCTCTCTTGGGATCTTGCCTGAATACGAACATAGGTATATGTACTCATTTGTGGATGACGGCTCTGATCTAACCTGTATATTAAGATACTAAGTATGTATATATATGTCAATACCTCTGTTTACTGTTGTATTCTCATGACTGTCGCCTCACCTGTGCTGTAACTTGAGAATGAGATGAGAGAGGCGGCAAGTTTGATACCCTATCAAACTATCGATACAGAACAAACTATGATTCGTCTTTGTAACATTATATATTGAGTTTGACATTGTTAATTATTAGTTTAATGGCCAACGTCTAAGTACCAAACTAGATTGTAAGAATCAGATTTGTTCCTTGCCATTCCTCTCTTCAGAGGATATGATATTGTCAAGGCAGTGGAGATATAAAACTAATCTTCCAACGGCCCGTCATTCGCAAGTATACAATTCTGAATCCAACACAATCTATACATATCTTTTGTTTGTTGTAGTAATCATTTAATGCTTTCGACGAGTATATCTCGTGTTAGTAAGCAATGATCTAAGATCTATTCTTCCTCATCTTCTTCCTCTTTTTCTTCTCTCTTCAGCTGAAACTGGTTCCAAACTCCAGTTCCTTTCACTTCATCAGTAGCACCAACAGCGTATGCGATTGTATCAATCGCAGTCTTTATGGATCAGTAGATGAACATGGTGGGTGCAGCATCCAAAGAAGTTGTTGTCGAATAAGGTTGGGTAGTGGAGATGGAGGAGATTGCAGCATTTCTTTGAAATGTGGATGCAGGAGCAAATGATTGTCCTACAGAGAGGATTGCGGCGAAGATTACTGATGATACACGAACCATTGTTGGGATTATTGTATTGATATTGATAAAGATGTATTGTACGAGTATATGATCTATGGTTGACGGTGATGTAGAAATGTCAGACGCCGTGCTCGCTCACTTCTTGACTCAGTACTCTCAGTACTCAGTGGGAACGGCGGTATCCTCTGAGTTTTGCATGAGTTGGCGCAAACAAAACAATAGGTAGGTATCATATGGCAAGCAAGCAGGTTTGGACAGTTGGAGGAGAAGATGATAGCAAAAGGTTGCATTAGTAAGTTAGGGGGCAGATTTACTTCCTCGTTTGCAAGGCGGCGGTCTCTGTCGACATTATACAATCAAAGAGTAGATGTCGAAACTGAGCAATGCATAAGATCTTACCCGAGTATATGTAATCTCCATCAAACCAATACTACTTGGTCAAAACACAGATATTTCTCTACTACAGAATTCACAAAGTCAGAATACATACATCCATTATCACAAATAGTATTGGAACATATGCAAACTAATCACAGTA
>Ga0214477_101028_pt1 | contig 15855 bp, 13 predicted proteins | sample M1_20Mar14CPVII9_FD_165058 | JGI IMG/M metagenome (GOLD analysis project Ga0214477, IMG submission 165058) | Marine eukaryotic communities from Monterey Bay, California, United States - M1_20Mar14CPVII9sort6BwellC16 | ecosystem: Environmental > Aquatic > Marine > Unclassified | place: USA...
CACAAGTCATGGGTACATCTAACCTCTTTGATGATGGCGGGTGTGATGTATCCATCAAATTAAACGTCAAGATGGAGCTAAACGGAGCAGAAGGTCCTGTCGTAGCACAGATGCTCAAGGATGTAATTGTCCTTCCTGATGGGTTGGCTTTGAATGATGTAATGGCCACGAAGATGAATTGCAAGGACGGTAATGGCAAGAGTGGAAAGCGTGGTAAGGGTAATAAGGCTGCCAAGAAGTCTTCCAAGGCAGGAGGGAAGCCTGGCAAAAAGTAATTGGTATATTATTACTATTACCAAGACTTTGGGGGTATATGAATGATGGCCAAGTTTTGTGTGTCTATGTCGGCCTATCATTCTTTTGTTTTAGAAATACTGTTATTGAATCTGATTAAAGTTTAAAAGAATACTATTGTACTTGACTTATTGCTGCTTCTTCTTCTTTCTTTCTATAGCTTAATTATTATATGTACATTAATTTACAATATCTTGGACAACACAAAGAGAGATGATGTCCAAAGAATATATGGACTTATAATGAAAGAAGGAGCTCCCGATGACATAGGAGGAGTATCATCTTTCTTCTTAACTGGACACTCTCGTTGTGGAAGTGGAGCTCTACAAAGCCTATTCGTCACATCACACATAGAAAAATCATCAGGTAACGATCCACAGTCTAGCATACCATTATCAGCGATGCAGGGTAATGGGGTTGTATCGATTGAAACTTTTGCTGCCTCATCACCGTCTAAACAATTGAATGATTCCATGTCATAATCATACAATGGAGCAAAGTGATCACATCCGTCGGATTCAGTAATGCTTGCCTTGATACCATAAGATTCGGTACCTTCTGTTCCTGATATTTCACTAACATTGAATGTTCCCGATAAGATCTTGCCGTCAATGTTAAGATTATTCTGGCAGTTCGAACATCCCCATGGTTGATAAGCATTCAATACACACTGAAGAGAATAATGGTTCTCATCCTTCTCCCTACAGTTCAAGTTGCCCTTAATGTTGATGTTCGAGTTCCCTACTTGATCAAACAACATATCAACATCCATACCTTCTTCCACGAATGGAACGGTAATCGTTAGGTTGTATACTGATCCAGAACTATATCCCCTAGTATAGACACGAAGAGGAAGTGTACTCTTATTACCAAAACGATCTTCTCCTCCGGCATTTTCATAATCAAAACTACTTAGGTCTGCCATTACCGTAGGCCCGATTGAACTTACTTCTTCTCGAGTATATAGTGTATTGCACGTTGGGCATCCTTCTTGATATTGACATGTATCAGTACTTGCAATTTGCAACTCATATAGACTAGTAAATCCTTGAATGATGTTAACATAATCGTACATTCCCTCCTCTCCAATGGATACACTCTTCAATGTATCCTTTGGTGTTTGAATGACAATACTAATCTCGGTAATCTTTGAGGCCCACTCAACATCGATATTAATACCTCGAAATGAACCATATTCCATCTCCTCATCATATTCATAAGTTACATTGCCCAAGCCTTGTGGGAACATGTAAACAGAGGAAGTTGTTACATTATCAGGAGATGGTTCAATTATCCATGTTGCCCTTGGCATTTGAAACTTGTCCTCGTGCGAACAGGTATTTACATAGTCCACATTCAGATAGTTAATATTGTTGGGTAGAATGATGGGATTTCCATACTTGGAAAATCATCGTTACATACTGACGATGACGAGTACGACGATGCTACAATGATATTATTGGATTGCTCATTAGTAAAAGATGTGTTAGTGGAAGAGCTCCTTCGAGCTGAGGTATTGGATTACGATGTGCCGCTGCTGTAGAGATATTACCAAACGATAATACAATTGGCAGAATAAAGATTCTATTGTTGATGTATATAATTTCATTTTAAATTGCAAATGGTTAACTTTTGATTTTTATGAGACAATCTCAATCCTTACAACTTTTAACAAAGGCATAATCGTATTGATTTAATCATACTAACATATATAGTATATGTGTTCATTCTACTGACATACAACCCCATTAGATTCCATTGATTGAGAATTGAGAGTGACTTCTTCCTACGGTTGCTCTGCTTGCACATCAACACACAATATATGTAGGACGATATGAATAAAGTAGAAGAATATATAACTAATAATACCTCTATCTTCGTCGAGATATCACAGCAGTGCAGATAGATACACTCAATTGGTGCTGCTCCGTGAACCACAATCGCAAATTGCCCTCTTCTCCTACACATGATGGAGCTGTAAGTGGAGTTATGAGTATGATACTTAGGTAGAGAAAGCTTTTGGGCAGAAGTTTAGACAGCGAAAAAGTAGCGGCATAATTGCTGAGTTACAATTATTACTCATAGAAGAAGAGGAAAAGAGAGAGATAGGAGAGTAGAAGAGGATACATATAACATTGTACCCCACTTTGATCATCTATCTCTACAATACAAACCTCGACTGTAATATCTTAGTTATCTTAAGCCTAGTTTAAGTGGTATTCATATGCCTCTATTGAGGCACAAACGGGAGAAGATACTCTACTCTCCAAGATACCCTGCGGCTTGTTCTTGCTTAACTTGGGTGATTCTAGTACTCCTTCTGATCCTGAAGTAGACTTGGCAGATCTATCCAGTAAACGTTTTCTACAAGCCTTGATGAGAGGAGAACCTTCTATGTTGTCAATCTCTAATGTATCAGATACCGCTTGAATGAACTGATACCTTACCTCAGAAGAAAGACAATGATCAGCTCCTTGAGATATGTCTTCGAGTGAGTTTAGTAATGCCGAAAGGGCTACAGTTGATGATCGTAATGGTATACAAGCGTAGTCTTTTATGGCCGTCTCGATCCATGAATGAGAAGACTTACATAACTTGTTCACAAGTTCTTGATCAGTAGAAGAAGAAGTAGTAGAGCTTGGCAATAGTTTCAGAATGTAGTTGATATACTGATGTGGAGTTGGTCCATTCATCCTCCACCGCAGTGTTGTTAGCATAATCTTTTCACATGCAATGATGTTATCTGGAGTGACTAATCCTCGTGTAAGAGAACTAATCACCTCCGGTCTCAATACGAACGGTTCGTGTATCTTGATTGCAATGTACAAACTTGTAGAGGCAACCAACTGATACTCTCGTCTATTACACTTTGTTGTGGATCGTTTCTGCTTTGCTTTATCATGACGATGAGCACAGGATATGCTCATGAATCGATCAAGATAGGAGATGGCAATTGCGGCCGTCTCATGTTGCAATCCCATGATATCGATGATGTGAAATATCCACTTGCACACTCTTGTGCGGCATGCCACATCAAGTACACTGCTATTTGCAATTGTCTTGCTACCACTACCAATGATGGACTTCTTCTTGCTATTGTTGTTCACAACGTTTAGATATGGTCTGCTCACGTAGTGTTTCTCTTGACTTAGCATGGTGGATAGAATTGCTTTATTATTGCAATCATCGACTGGCATATCATTGATGGTAGATGATGATGAGGCGGTAGACGATGATGCATTTACAACATGATCATTATCGATGAGGATATTATTTGTTAGAGATGTCATTGTATTTGCTTTATTTGATAACGGCCGATGATGATAATGATATTGATATGATGATCGATATGATATTCTATTTATGAGCTCTTATAACTCCCTAACTGCCTATTGCAATAGAACTGCTATATGTGGATGAGCTGTCAATACGATTGAGGGCTATTGGTCTCATTTACTGTCTATGCCAATGAAGATGTGTATGGCCCTGAAGATGTGTGTGCTTGGCGGTAGTAGAGGAGTTGATGAGGCAGTACTAAGACTTTTCAGTGACAACAAACATGTATACAAGCCACATCTTTATCACTCTGCTATGAAATAAACAGCCCAATGCTGCCTAGAATTGTATTGTCTACCTAACGAGAAGCAGTGATATGTTGGATGTGTATTGCATATACGATCCCTCATTATCCTCATCACCCATCAACAGCCATCATCACCTCATATCATTTTTTTTATTGGCGGATTGATCAATGGTAATGGCACTTTTCTTGTGATAGGTTAATCGTCCAATACTACACTAACGCATCCCCCTAGATACTCTTTCATTCAATTGAACTAAAACTAATTAATGACACCATCATCACATCTGATACTGCTATTCCCCCCTGGACTATGAACTCAAGCTGCCTGTTGAGTTTAGCAAGATATAACGTTTGCTCGCCATAAATCTCTCTCCCCCCTCTCCCCTTCATCTCCGCATTGCACGAGTGTTGTAGTTGAATGACACACCCACCTACTCTCCTCTTCTCTTGACATATTGCTTTTTGATTCACTAGAGAATTAGTTTAGTTTATATGTTTGGTGGCGGCACTCTGGCGATGAAGTACTAGGAGATAGATAGCTGAAGAAGTATGACAAAAAGCATTGTTTTGTTCGTATCAAAACTGGCAGTTCTCTAGCTTATATATCAACCTAAGAACATATACGCCGCATCTTACAATCCTATTGTCCCTGAGGAACATCTCCACCTCCTAAACAACCTAGTTATATACATATGTGTGTTGGATAACACAACCATTATGCCGCCAAAGCAGCAAATGAAAGATTAGCATCATCCATCGAAGAGATGAGCTCCAAGAAGTCATCAACTTGTGGATTTGGCTGGACTTCATATCCATAGAGCTTCTTGGCTTCTTCTTCTTCTTTAATGTGATTAGGAGCATTAGCGGTAGAAGTTAAGGGCAATTGAGGAAACATATTCATACCCATATCATGATTCATCGTTGAAGTATCTCCTCCTTCTTCTGACACTGGAAGGTCAAAGATGTCAGTAAAGTCTTCACTAGTATCCAGCGGATGATGTTTTGCTTCTTCACAAAGATCAATATCAAGACAATCAAAGTATGACATGGATGATACAGTTTCATCAGGCCGGGTAATAGGAGGAGGGAGGATATGCTTGGATGCATCGGGAGTAACGAATCGTCGAGCTGCCGTTGCAGCAGGATTGATTGGCGTACCGACAACACCATACTGATCGGTCATATAAGACATAGTACTCTTGTGGGAACCAACAGAACCAACGTCACTAACAACGCGTGCCAATGTCTTGGAGTTCTTCTTCATCTTGGGAGTAGTAGAAAGCTTGGCCTTCTTTGATGGTCGGGGAGATGACGATTTGCTTTCCTCGGGATACATCTCCTCAAACTCGGCAAGACGTTTACGGTAGAGACGTTTGCCTTCATCAGATAGTTCCTCAAAGACACTGCAATGTATGTAGAATATGAGCATATGATGTGAGCATATGATGTGAGCACATGATATGTGTATCTATTGCAACAATCTAAAGAAGAAGACATACAAGAGAGATACTTACCCACGTGAAATATCATCAAGAGACTTCCATGAGGCTGTCATAATCCTGTTCATCTCAAGGAAGCTCATCGTTGAGTTAGGGTTCTTACGATGGGCACGCTTGCTATTATCCTTTGGTGCCAAGTTATCGAGTAAAGCGGCACGGACATTACCACGAGAGAGTTCCATCAATTGTGTCGATGTGTATGTCTTGACGACGGCGTTGTATCCCTCGAGACCGGGCGTGCATTGTGTTAGACGGATGATAGTATCTTTGGAATTATCACCCGACTTGTATGCGTCGGAGATCTTTGCACGTTTGTAACGATAGAATACTGTATGATAGGAAAGTAATGATATCGTGAGAGATATGAATGAGATTTGCATGTATGCATATGATATGCTTGACTAGTGAATGCATATCTAGAGAACACATCATGTGTTTGTACTTCAACTTACAATTGTATGCCGATAATGGTCGCTTAGGCTTGAGAGGAGCCTTGTTGTTGGTATCGATGGAGTTATTGTTGGCGGCGGTGCGAGTCATCGTCTATATGTTGTAATGTTGAGAGAGATATTGATAACTATAGATGTGTCTGTGAACTGATATGTAGAATAATGTGTGTTAGTTTTATGTGTTGATGTGGTTTGTTTAGCAGTGATAGGTGTGCTTCAAACCACTACGGCAGTGGAGATTACGATCAAACTTTCTTAGCGTGTGGCAGTAGATATTCTGCTTAGATATTAGCATGCAAATCTAAATTTTATCCGACAAAAAGCTTCTTACGATGTAAATCATTTCGTACTTAGATATCTAGGAGCAGTAACAAGGCAATACAAATAAAGGGATACCGGGCAATGATCTAAAGCAAATTTATAAGGAATACAAGAGACAAACTTTCGGCCTAGTACAAAGCACAAAAGAACATGAAATGAGAGCTCCACTTGTATGGGAAAGAACTTGTACTTTACATGCAGTAATCAATCTGTAGTGTAGTCCCATACATGATTGCACATCATCCTTACACTTACAATCTTACGAAGTCGTACCGTGGTTATTAGAATCAGGAAGAACATTTAATGAGAGCTCTGCTTGATTGAAAGATTGTGCTTGCATGCAGTTATTTGGAGTCATACACAAGTAAGTGCGGCAAGACTGAAGGCTCTGGGGTCATCCTTGTGTATTCTAGAGTTATCTCCCTTTTCTTGTAGTTGGAAGGCATCAAACTGATATCCATGAACAATATCCCTCCCAACTTTCGCTGTATATATATCTCGTACCGTACTATTCATTTACTTTAACATAACAACTAAACCAAGCTATTAAGAATCACCATCCGTGCCTTTGTTGTTTGGCTAAAAATAGGATACCACCCATTAAACTACCAAATGTAGTAGCGACTTTGCTCCAGTTTCATCCTATTCCTGTGATACCATCGGATAGAGCTGTTTCTTAAACTTCCATAGACACCGCCAAATGACGTATGAATCGAAAAATTGACTTATCTATGAGATATATTCAATTTGTATTCCTCCATTATTGTGTGAAGATGTTACCACGTCATTGATGTATTGTTATGCTCTTGTTGTAGTATGTAGTAGTAATTGAGTCCAAAGTGGAGAGGATATGAGCGCCACTATAATATACGTTCATGTATCGAACCAGATCAACGTCTTGTCTTGAGTATCATCTATAACTACACATATTGAGACAAACTTGATACTAATATTAGTTGCAATCATCATCATTATAATTACAAATATCTTTAAACTAACATATCAAAATCAATTGATGTACTTGCGCCAATACACGTATCATCTCAGAGACTGTAACCCGAACACGCGGTGGTTTAAATAATAATTATTATAAACCATAGCAAAAGATGTATATCTATGGGTGGTAGTTGTGGAGATACTGATACTAAGCAAAGTTTGGGGGAGTTTCGTGATGCAACTACTATTATGATATATATCTTCCATACTCGAAATATCTACAACAAACATACTGAGAGGAGGTAGAGATGGTATATCTCTACTGGTGGAGAAAGCACACCACGAGAGACGCGAGAGATTGCCAGAATGCCCGGATTAATCATTTGTTACACATTACAAAGAATTACTGCCTAAGAGAGTTTGTTTGTTACCGTGGTTACATCTTTTGGAATCCCCTGCGTTTGATTGCCAGAAATATTACTCTGATTCACGCCACACACTTAAAACATGACACAAAGTTTATCTCGTACCTAGAGAGGGTGCTGGAGACCGGTGGCATCTACTACTCTTAATAAGCTAATCGTCGTCATCATCCTTTAATAAATATCAATTATATCTACATCAAATCATGGCGTCAATAAGATTCATAATTGCAAGTATCTTAATAGTACTCTCCACTATACTAATTTCAACAACAACCTCAGCATTTGTACCAATTAACGCCGGTCCGTCACTTGATGCCAAAAAGGCAAAGATTGCCGGTATAGGCGGCGTGGATGGTATTAAGGAAATTAAAATGGGTGGTATTGGCTCCTTCAAAGTTAAAGGTAGTGCCAATAAGAAGAAACAAGATGAGAAGAAGAAGAAGAAGGTAGTTCAGAAATCGAAAAATCGTCAACCAATGGGATATAGATCAGCTAATGCTAATTGGGATGGAGCGAAGAATAAGAAGACTAATAAAGCAGTAAATAAGGAGGAGAAGAAGGTTGTAGGTGGAGGATTCAAGATGCCATGGTCGAAATAAACGATTGTATTGTTGCAAAGCATATACTATTGGGTACTGGTATCCTTCTTACTTTGTTTGGTGTTAAATAATATGTATACACACAAAGCACGAGTTGAAGAATCGGTGTAGCGGTAGTAGATCATTATACCACTTAAGATATGAAGAGAAGGGCAGAGCACAAATTCTTGCATATCATATGTATTTATATGAAGTTATAATCTTTTCTACACTCTTATTCATCTCTTATTCATCTCGTCATACCCCTGTATCGTTCCGCCCCGGAACAATTTAGTTCTATTGTCCCTCAACATCTTCATTCTTTAAATTGACAGCACGTTGGCGGAAGGCTTTTAATACCCTCAAACAATAAAGGCATAGCACGAGCAAATTCAAAGATTGCCGATATCTTTTGTTGGTTAATATGATACTCCTCTGCCTCCTCTTCGGCTTCGGCTATGACTACCTTAGCCTTATCATACCAGGCAATAAGTAAGGCAATGCCTTTAGATTCCGTTCATCGTCTTCTGTACTCACAAACTCAAAGAGCGGTTCCATATCAATAATGGGATGGTATTTTAATATCTTCTTGATTGCCACGTGACCTTCAGTTTTAGTAATGATGTGAGTTTGGTGTCTTTAAAGAAGTTTTCTGTTAATTGTTGTACTTGTACTAGTGGCAAACTTAACACTGCAAGTGTATGATTTGACGAAAACGTGCTGCTAATACTTGATGTATCACATATTAATTGCGTGAAGATATCTTCCACAATACTCGGATCAACGTTGACCTCTGCATTTCTATCCGTTGGATTATGATGAAGTATGAGTTTCTGCAACTTGGTATTGTTTGTTAAACCATTTGCAAGATTGATAGTCCCCTCGTGAGTGAGGTTGATGTCATTAGCTTGGAGATTGAGAAATTGTATATTGCAATTTGGTTCTTCCAATAAGGTAAAAAGCGCATCACACCCAACGTTGCTAATACTATTCGACGACAATTCCCACTCTTCCAATTGTCTATGTCCCCTAACTGCATCAATCATTGGTAGCAGTTGCTCATCTGTTATGCTACATCTATACAAATCAATAGTTTTTAGATTTGTACAGCATCTCAACGTATCAGCCACAATGCCACCGCCGCCATTCTGCTGTAGCGGGACGAAATACTCAATGGTAAACTGAGTAAGCTGATTGCTGTTAGCTTGATATGCTCTCAGTATTTCAATCCCCACATCACTTAGCGTATTGCGGTTGTCGCCCTTTAAATGTAGTTTGCAAATGGATGAATTATGTTTTAGACCATCAAACAGCATTGAAAAGTCGATATATCGCCACTTAAACTACGAACATCAACATTCAGTTCTTCAAGATGAGTGTTCTCTCCGACGGCTACACCAAGGGCAGAGAAATCAACTTGGTTTAATAAATAAGTATGACGATATGCCGTCAATGTAGGATCATTATCCTTAATCCTATCTAATATATCTTGGAATGCTGGTTGATTCATGACTCTCGGATAATTTGGTGCATTAAGAGATGGGATGGTCTACAGAGTATATTATTGTATTATATCACGCTCCTGACTGATGTTGCAATGTACCTCAAGATAAGATGCAGATTGGTATAAAATTATTTTAGAGGATACCAGGAATAGTATCCTCTAATTCTCAATTAATATCAAAAATGCAGACGTGAGAGTACCACTATTCGAAAGAGCGTTAAAAACTGAGTATGATGGTGTGTTGACAGCACCGTGTATTGCAATTGACGAGAGTTAGGTATGTTGCTACCAAATTGCCCTCTCCTGCGATTCAAACAATAAATAAATGACAGCTCATTGACTTGCGAGCAAACGATGATAATAGTCATACATTATAATGGCATAGAATAATAATATCAGAGTGAAAGTCAACAATCATCTCGTACATGATCATGTAAAAACGCAGATCTATGTACCAAAGACAGTCTCTTTCTCTTGGTGGTGGACAACGGACGGTCAAGAGTTGGCCCAAAACAGAGTTCTCAGTTATGAAAATACACAAGTAATAATTCCTCATTTGCGCTGAAGACGCACGCGCCTGACGGCAACAATAAGTCTATATTGCAACTAATATCAGCCAATGGATGTCTCATATTAACACATCATAATCCCTAAATATCAGTCCATCAATATATAATACAATGTCGTCGTCATCCGATAATACAAAGACCAACTCTACTGCAACAACTAACACTCAGAGTAGTGTAGGAGAATCACCAACAATACGTGCAATAATGTCCAACAACAACAACAGCAATATAACATATGAAGATTATGATTGGATGGGTGTATTAGATAACTTAGATGATCATTCCTTTACTTTAGATAATAATAATAGATTGAGATTGGATAGTATTGATAATCAATTATCTGCATCTAATAATAGTACTTCACAGCTAAATAGCAGTGGAGGACAGCATCATCATGAGGAGGCTGTTGCTAATTTACTAACTAGTCAACCATCTCAGTCTCAAGGAGATGGACAGAATGTTGTGGCCAGCAGTATGAATGACGGAGGAGTTGCAATGATGGCTGAGCAGCAGAAACAGCAAGGTTCTAGCTCTGCTACTTCTAATGAACAGAAAGAATCAACAATGCCATCCCTTCCATCTAACAATAATATCAATCCACCGTTAATCTCTCAACCACAATCCTCAAACAACTCCTCCCTACCTCAACCATCTTATAACTCACAACAACCATCCTATAAAGAGTCCGAAGCTCTCAAAAAAGAACGTAAACGCCACAGAGAGAAACAACGTCGACTCGACACAAACGAACAATTCAATGCCCTGGCGGATATTGTTAAAGATATTGATAATTTTGATTTTAATAATGAGGCCTTGTTTTGTTTAGAGTTGTATGGTCCTAATAATGGACCTGGTGAGGTAAGTTGTGGGGGTATGAATGGGGGAGGAAAGAGTGAAGTTTGGGAGGGTATGAATCATCAGGGTAGTGGTCAGCAGCAGCAAGGTCTCTCTACGGATAATAATATTGCTGATTCACATTCCTCTTCCAAGAAGTTGAAGTCCGATTTCAATATTAATAACAATATGAATTCCCTGCCGCCGTTGCCAAACCCATCATCTCTTGGAAACAGAAACGGCGGCTCTGGTTCTAAAACACTTCCTCAATCAACCACCGCCGCCACCTTACCCACGACAACAATACAAACAACAACAACAACCCATCCAATAATATCAACAACATCCACCTCCAATCGTATCGACTTAATAGCCCGAACAATCTCCCAATTACAAACCTTCCGTAATATACGTAACACACGTAATAATGAATTACGATTAGAAAAACGAAAGGTATGTGAATTAAAGAAGGAGAATGAGGAATTAAGACGGATGGTAGCGCATTATAAAACTGTTGGTATGGGTAAACGATTGCAGGAGAAGGTATGTCGCTGTTTGTTTGTTTTGTTGTTTGGAAGTGTTTTGTGTGGATTTGTTTTGTTGTGTCGATATCTTACACTCCCCATTCTCCTCCACTCTCTATAAACAAAACAACAGGTTATGATGATGGTACCAATGATGGTACCCCAAGATCAGGTATCACAAATCCAACAGGGATATGCCGTGCCTCATCATTCATATGGGACGAGTGCTGCTGCGTCGGCTGCTGCTGCTGCTACTCCATCACACTTTGCAACAACTGCCGCTACTGCCTCTCCGTGGGCTACTACTACCCAGCAACCACAGCCAATGGTTTATCATCAACCTCAACCGTCGTTGACGACCGTAGCGGCAGGTGCAGGTATTGGAGGACATCATCCACAACTAAATCATTCCGTGTCGGCACCTCCCGATTTGCAACAGGGTGGTTTGACTTCTTCGGCAGGTGGTGCACCCGGGGATAATTCTACTCCTCAGGCCCCTCCTCTTCCAAATGGTGCAGGGGATCAACAAGCTCAGCAGCAGTTACCTCCAACTACTCAAGGACAAGGGGCTGCATCACACGCTGCGGCAGCATACCCAGTTCAACAGCAGCAGCAAGTTATGGTAACCCAACAACACCTAGCACCCCAACTCACTACAACAATGGCACCGTCGGCACCACCTGCCATGGCAATGTATCCCCAAGTTACGAACGGCGTGCCAAGTGTCGCATTTGGTTTACATCCACATCAACCACAAATGATGTCAACTGCTATTACCCATCCACGTGTTCATCCACCTAACATGGCCCAGCCTCAAGCTATGATGGGTGTTGCTACTAATACACCACAAGATGGATCAACTGACACGGCTCAACAACTTAATGGGCTACCGGCACAGCAGCAAGGATTTGACAGACAGGCATCTCAGGGTAGTACATCATCCGACAAACCTGCTGCCGCAGCTCAACCGCAGGTTGGTGGCGGTGGAAACCTGGCACACTGTGCTTAAAGACATGGTTGTGGCTGAAATTAGCATTTGTGCATAAGATGTGCACAAAATTTTTAAAATGTACGTAGTTGGGGTTATATTCTTTACCTCGGGAGCACTTAATTCCCGAGATAGATATTTAGTTAGTCTAAACTGCTATAAGATAATGTAAGAGTTTATGTGGATAATATAGTATTACCATAAGCACACGCTAGACAGCTCTGGGTTGATCGGCAAGATTCTGTAATCTGCAGACCGTATATTGGGATTTGAAGCTTAAAAGGTCACTTACGGGTGCAAGAATCCATTTATGAGCTTCACTTAAAGATAATAAGAGTCAACCTTACCCCCTTTGACGATATTTATACAGTTTGAGAATAATCCAGTCAAGTCCGCTGGATTCCAACGGAATTCCGCTGGATTCCAACGGAATTCCAGTGGACAACTTTGGAATGATCTTAAGTACGTGAGATGAGCGTTTACGGCATCATTTGATGTAAGTTTAATACTGTAGAATCATAAATAAACATGCCTAACCATCTTATATCCCTAATATTGGTATTGATCTACTTAGTAGTATGTTTGTCATACATGATTAAATATACGCCTCCCTCTGGTATACTAGAGTAGCGGTATCTTTTTTCTACGCACGCTCCAAGCCACTAACAATTTTGAGACCCTAGGGAGAAAATACTTTTCGGTGCACTTCTTTTTACTTACTTACTTACTTAGCAACTACTCTCCTACTCGCGGCCGGCCTGAACAGAAGGTTGGTTAAACATTATAAGGTAAGTTACTATTGTGTTGGTGGCGGTGGTAGTGTAGGTGTATTTGTTTAATTTAATGGCGTACTCTTACCCCTCTTATATTAATTTTAATCTTTACACAACATCATGTGCACCTTAACATTTACAAAATTGAACTCATATCTTATGTTATCAACTCAGTATATTAATAGTACACGGGTGGTGGATTGTTAGTAACTTTATATAATAACAGGTGAGTTTATTATTGTGAAGATGTATTTGTACGGCGTATACCACGTGCATTATATTCAAACGTGAAAGCCTTAACACAAACATTAATTATATTTTTATAATTAACACACATCATGTAACAAAATCTCACAATCATATCATTATACCCTCCGCACAATACTCAACCAATTTAGAAATAATGAAGGCAAGAAGAACTCGTAACACACGTGTCATCCAGAAATGTCTCTTCCAATATCTCCGTAATTTGCCTAAATATAAAGATGTGCGGTTCAGCCAAGAAGATATGAATAATGAAATTAAGGCAATGATTGATTCAAATCGTGGAAACGGGGATAACCGAAGATATTGGCATGATAATATACCCGGCCTTGTTAATATTTTACGGGGCTCTTTAGATCGAGTCAGGTTAGCACACACTCCCAAGTGCAAAAGAGATTGGGTCAGTCAATTTTGGGAAGAAGTAGATAATGAGGAATATGAACCATGGGATACATCCTTCATATCAGATGATGAAGCGGATAATGAATCACCCCCCTCCTCCTCCTTCGGCACTTCCTACAAATCAAAGAGTGTTCGTAAATCCTCCAGGAAAACCAAGAAACAGTCAAAGTCAACACATTCACGTTCACGTTCTTCACCACCCTCTCCTACTTTTAGTTCGGACGATGGCGACGATGATAATCGATGTTATCATTCTGAAGGTGAGAATGAGGAGGATTATTATAACCGTCAGGATAGTGCAAGGAAGGATTTATTAAGTCGGTTCACAAATGGAACTCCGAGTAATACTAGTCGTAAGTTACAAAAGTCCACCCAGAAGTTCAACGCCCCATCTACCAAGAAGAAGAATCACACCGTCGATTCCTCCGCCCGTAAGAAGATTAGTTTTAGTGGGGAAGGTACAAGCCAACAGTCGTTGGGTGGCGGTATGTATGGTAGTTATTTCAGTGAGTCGTCTCCTCCGTCTCCTCCTAGGGAAGAGGAGCAGCCTTTGATGACCTTTGAAGACATTATGGCGAATAACAAAATTAACGATCTCATCGAAGACCCTAGTATATTACGTGAATTGATCAAATCCTTGACGTCTGGCGATTCGAATCAACCTTGGATAGTCAGTCTATTAACCAGAGTCCATCAACAACAGATGATGAATAATGGACTGAAAAAGACCATCCACGATGAGGAGGTTCGGCATGATTCCGAGATTCTTGAAGCTGAGGGATACTTGTTATCTTTGACTTCGGATTCAGAAGAAGCTACCAAGAGGTTGGTGTCTCTCAACTCTGAAGTGTCAGCTCTTCGAGCTGAGATGGAACAGGGTAGCACTAGTCTCAACAGTATCCAGGAACTCAAGAGAACCCTGGATGAGCAAGCCAAGCACGAAGAATCAGATCTAAACCAGCGGTTGGAAGGGAACGATGACTCTCTCATGAGCCAGATTGCCCAGGCCAGACGTACTGCTTTTGATAATATCAAAAGTGAGCTGTTCATTCTACAGGAGGAACAGCAGCGTATTTATCAAGTTGCTTTGGGACAGATTTCAGACTGTACCAAACAACTGAAGGGATTTGAGGCGGACATTGCTGATGCTGAAAAAGAATTAGTAAGAGCGAAGACGTCCAAGGAACGAGCAGTTACTACGGCATGGGCTCAACTTTCCTTGATGCAGCTCATTGTAGATTGCATTAGATCTGCCCATGCCTACCCTACCTTAGCACAATCAGAAAGGGCCAAGCTTGACCAGAACGTCAAGCATTGTCTTGAAATGATGACAATGTTTAGCCGTGAGAAGGAGATAATGGACAGAGACTTGACTTACTCTTCGGGGATTACTCTCCTGGATTCATTACGGAGTAATAATGCATTACACGCTCCAACTGCCACTGTTATGGTACCTACACCTATGATGGAAGGGCATCAATCTGTCAAGCCTCCAAGTCAGTACTTCGTACCAACCCCATCGAATCAGCAGCAGATGCCAAGTCAAGCCTTTGCTCATCCTCAAGCCGCTGCACAACAGAATCAGACCCCGAGTCACAACACCCAAGTCGGTGGTGGTGGTGGTGCCGTGAGTGGTCAATCGTTTGTTGGACAAAGCGGAGGCGATGGTGCTACTACAGCCGGTGGAATGAATGCTCAGCAGACTTTCGGACAGCAGAGTTTCGGTCAAGTTTCGAATCAGCAGGGCAGCGTTAGGTAAGACCTGTGTTATGTGTGTAACTTTCTTTGAATGTAAACTCTTGCACCAAGTCTCACTTCTCTTTCTCCTCTCGTCAATTCCTCAAGCCAACAAGCTTATGACAACTCGTCCAGCACCACGAGTGCCTCCGTTGTGGCACCCACGTCTAGTGTG
>Ga0214477_101029_pt1 | contig 15855 bp, 12 predicted proteins | sample M1_20Mar14CPVII9_FD_165058 | JGI IMG/M metagenome (GOLD analysis project Ga0214477, IMG submission 165058) | Marine eukaryotic communities from Monterey Bay, California, United States - M1_20Mar14CPVII9sort6BwellC16 | ecosystem: Environmental > Aquatic > Marine > Unclassified | place: USA...
TTTAACATTGAGTCAAGCTTAATGGAACTATCTCATGAGACCGCACAAATCTGAATTAGACGCTAGTAAGAGAAACTACTCGCCTTTAATGAGAAATCAGCGACAGGATAGTATTCATATATGAAATGAAGTAACTTATATATATCTGTGCAGGAAATAGCAAGGAACACGCTTCCAGAGGTGGATAACCAAGTCGTAGCCTGAAATCTAAACTAACTAACTAACTAACTAACTAACTAACTCTAATGTTGAATCCACGGTATAGTTGTAGTCACTACAAGGCGGTACCATTGGACTTCGTTTAGCGGCATACCGATCATCAACACAGTTTGCATGTGGATTTCTTAGTCCTGTACAAGCTTCATCGATATATAATATATCATCAGCTCGACGTGAGTGTTTATAATTCATCTCGTTCCCATACTCATCAACCAAGTCAATATTATGTAGAGGTTCATCCACACTGATGGGTATACCGTTGGAATAACCGTCAGAGAAATGATCTCTTGTGCCCGGTTTGATTGCGTATTCACCGAAGCCGAATCTGTTCATGCAACAGTCGTACCCTAGAGCTTGAATTTTTTCTTCTCTTGTGCTGTTGTATCCACAAGGGTTAACGAGTAAACTGATGCGATAGTCTTGAGAGCCAGGAGGAGAATATCTATAACTCTCATACTGTTCAACTTCTTCCTCCTTTGGAAAACCAACATCGAGGTGTGACGTCAATTGCACTTTCAATTCAGCCTCCGCGATGGTGATAGCTTGCTCATTTTGCAATGACAAGCTGTGTTGAGAGTTAACTAATAGTATTGGTAAGAGTATGATTGTGTAAATGGCTATGCTTGAAAGAGAAATCATCTTTTAGTTACTTGGAGAGCCTCCGTGATTAGTAGTGAATGTTGCTAAAAGGGCTAGGGCAATGCTAGACAATATCTGACTTCGAGTCGGTGATTGCAGTGAAGATTAGTGTAGCCTATTTGAAATGTAGTTTTCGGCGGTGAGGAAAAAGGTATGTTGTATGTAGGGAGGGACGTCATTTTATTTACAGTATCCAAGAAGACGCCAAGTCAACAACAACAACCAGAGATTACGACGATCGACACTCAATATTCAACATTCAAGTAGCCCACGTCGACCATATTCATCGTAGATATATTTTTCAGATCTGCGACTCGTATATTTGAACACTACTCACGCCACTCGCTCAGTATATCTTGAAGGAGTCGACGACCTTAAAATTTCTTCAGACAAACAACATCAAAGACATATCTTACATCGCCTGATATTCATACATAGTAGCCGCCTGGCAATAAGAATGGAAGAGTATGACGATCTATCTCAAGGTCCTTCAAACGATGGAACTCTAGATTTGAGTCACAACACTTGGAAATCACTACCACCCGAGCTGAACGACTTCACACAAACATTATTACATTTAGATCTGAAGAACAATCAGCTAACGAACATCGACTCAATTGGAAATCTGATTCTTTTACGATCATTGGATGTGTCTTTCAACCAACTATCAACTATCCCGGCGTCGATCGGCAAGACACTTAGACTCAGGACAGTAAATGTGGCACAAAATCAACTCATTAGCTTTCCCGAAGAGATTGGCAATTGTATACTATTGGTAAGTAGTATCGTCTACTATTGTATGCTCTTTACTCAGCAGTCTGACTCTGACATATATATTATTCATAACTGTATACTGTCATTGCTCACCACCTTAAAAACAAAAAGGAGGAGATCATTGCAAATGACAATCAATTGCAGTCTTTACCCATTTCAATTGTAAGACTGTTTGTCTTATCAGTGTTAGACTTGCGAAACAATAGGCTTACTACACTGAATACCGAGCTCAGTAGATTGGTAAGCTTGTTTAGTTAGTCTAGCTTCTCCATCCAGTACTGCACTAATACACATAACATACATTCTCTTAACTCAAAACACAGTCTACACTCACACAGTTACTTTGTGAAGGCAATCCACAACTAACATCGGCTCCAGAAAACATGAGAGGTGATAGTAAGATGCTTTTACATTGCTTAGAGATGCAACAAAAGTTCAAGGACGTTATTGATCCAAAAGAGGAGAAGCTGGAGGAGCTGAAAGTGAAAGAAGAACAGCTAAAGTCCGAGTTGAAACAAGCAAAGGCTCATATATATCAATTAGAGAAGGAAGTTGCTACTCTGGAATGGGAAAGGCCCGATCAATACATATACTGGAAGAGTAGACTACTAGATTGTATTCACAACAAATTAGGACAAATGAGAGCTTGTTGGGAAATTATAAAGGATGCACTTGTAAGATGGAAAGAGAGGAGAAGGACGCATCCACTGTATTAGATTAGATAGTAATGCATAATATATACATATATATGCATATGTATAACGATATCTCATATCTGATGTGAAGTCCTTGAACTTAAGATTAGATTTGTCCGCGGTGCGACATATCATTAAGCCTCTTCTTCATCAAAAATAGAAGCGCCCACCCATATTATCAGTATACCATACCCAATCACCGGCGGCGCCTACTATTTCAACATCATAAATAGCTATATCAATTGCTCTCCCCTCCCCATATGCAGTAACTACGATATACAAATACCGAGGGTAGTAAACCTTTGCGAGTCATTTTCTGTGCATTTTTTTATCAACAAACACAAGCGCCATAGGCTTACAAACGATACAAGAGGGATTACAAACTAGTCATACAGTGGCATACATAGACAATGGGGGAAGACGAGGATCTACTCGGGCTGGGCAGCCAAGAAACGATGTCAGCCGATGTATCAAATCTTGTTGCAATAAATATAGTAGATATGGGCAGCAGTATTGGTAAGTGTGATAAGTTGTACATTTGATACGATAGAGAGAATATGCTCACTTATATATGTTGTATTCTTCTTCTCAATATTATATGCATATCATATGCTCAATAAATAAATGAAGATCCAGCAGAGAAAACTTTATTAATGGCACACCCAAGTAAACCACAAGCGGCAGCAGCAGCCCCAGATAAGAAACGAAGTACCAAAGGAAGTAGTAGTAAGCGGAATAAATCACCAATGGCTCGTATACGTGGGAGATCATCTGGAGGAGAAAAGAAGTATGAAGGAAGAAAGGCACCAAGTGCTCCCCAGAGGGAAAGTAGTAAACCATCATCATCATCTCAACAAAAACAGCGACCATCAACAAAGCAACATACCAAGGCCTCAGACCGTATTGCCAAAGCTTCAGCAGCACCATGGTCGGAAGTTAAAAAAGTACGGCGTAAATCAAGAGATGGAGCTGAGCGTATTATCCGTAGATTATCAATGACTAAAGGTCCATCTTCAACAAGTAATAATGCATCAAATGAGGATAGTGAATTAGATAAGTTGCGTGCTGAAATGAAGAAGAAGAAACAACGGAGTAGTACAGCTGCTGCAACAAGTAAGAGAGGAGGGGATAAAAGTAGTAATTTAAGATCATCAAGTGAAAGACGATTGTCAGATGAACAGGAACAAAAGGCATTAGAATTGAAACGATTAAGAGAGGAAAGGAAGAAACAATCTAATTCTACAAATACTGCCGGTAGTAGTGGTAGTGGGGCAGCAGTTGCAGTATCATCATCATCAAATAACAAGATACAAAGGCAGGCCAGGCCAAGTAATTCATCTGATGATGCCAGCAAAGTAATTAGTAAGAGTGCATCTCAAGAGGAGATTACTACAACACCCCGAGGTGGTCATCGAAGTGCATCACAAGAACCAGTTAAAGTTGCGCCCCGTCCACGCATGGGTGGATTAGAACGACAAATGTCTCAATCATTAGGACATGCCTTGGCAGATAAGGATAAGTCATCTTCACCACCAGCACAACGCTATCGGAGAAACTCACAAGATAATCCACGAAGATTACAACGGCGTGTGTCAGCATCAATGTCAAATGTAATGACGGAACATGAGTCTGAAGCTGATGCGAAGAGACGGATGTCAAAGGAACTGTTTGATTCTGCAGATGATGATCTTGGCCTTGGACTTGGTAATACGAAACATGATGATGACGACCTTGACCTTCGATTAGATCTGTTAAAGCCATCATCATCAACACATGCCAGACGGAAGAATGATAGAGTAACCGCACCACCATCCATGAGTAGATATGCACCCCAAAGTGCTGCCGCCAGTAAGCAAAAGGATAGAAAGTTAGACGAATCTAACACTGATGCGCCCAAGTCAAGAGTGCCAAGTCGAAAGATGGATAGACGTTATTCTAATTCAATATCAGTCGACCTGTCCGAGAAGAGTGCTGATATGTCTGATAGATTGGGCGAGTCACATCATTCTACCGACAAACCATCAAGAGTACCCCATCGTAAGATGGGAAGGCGTATGTCCAACTCAATGGGAGCAGCAACCATGAGCAAGGCGATTTTGGGAGAAGAAGAAGGCACATCTGCAAAGGGGAGGTTGACAATCAATAATAATAGACGTAGCTCATTAGACTCTTCTATGGTGAATTTGGGAGGGTTGAAAAGTGAGATTAAAGCCATCCCTTCTTCCTCTGCTGCCAACCCAGCAGAAAGAAGACGTCAATCAGAAAGAAGACGCAACTCACTAGAATCGTCAATGAAGATTGGTGAAAATAAGGCAGCCGCGATTAGTAAAGTTGGGGATTCTTCATCTTCTAACAAGGGAGGTAGAAGACGAACACGATCCAAGAGTATAGAAAGGAAGAAGAAGGGACCAATTCATAGAAGGAGGTCCTTCTCACGAGATTGCTCAAGGCATAGTCAAGAGCTATTAGATGAGTTAATAGAAGAAGAGGCTCTTGATGACGATTTACTCAAAATTGACAAAGCCTTTTCAAGTAAAGAGAAGGATTCTGACAAATCAAGAGGTACTCGGGAGAAGAGATCAAGTGCAGATGATACCAAGAAGGACAAGGCTTCTTCTTCATCTGAACATAGAAGACGTAGTCTAGAGAAGGAAAAGGATGACAAGCTTCCATCATCTGAAAAGAGAAGGGAAAGTACAAGCAGCAAGAAGCTTGAGACATCAGCCGCCACAGAATCTTCCGAACAAAAGAAAGATGCCACTGCCAACAAGGTAGCAAAACCAGCCGCTGCCGTGGCTGCACCGTCTACTCAGAGAAAAGTGAGTACACAACCCATGACTGAAAGAGAGAAGAAAATGAAAGAAGCATTTTCACAATTTGATGTCGATGGTTCAGGAACTATAGACAAGTTCGAGCTACATGAACTGATGAAGAGGATGGGGATAATATTGTCTAGTTCCGAGCTTGACACCATGATGAGAGAAGCTGACAGGGATGGAAACGGCGAGATAGATTTCAACGAGTTCAAGGTAATGATGAATAATGCAAGCAACAGATCAACAAAGAATACAAAAGCTCAATCTATGTGGGTGATGGCCGGCCGAAGGAGTTTGTTTGGTGGAGGAGCAAAGCCTCCTCCTAGAAACCCCAATGATGAAGAAGACGGAGTCACGGAGGAAGAAGATGATGGATACAAGGAAGATGACTACAACCGTAGACCACTTTGTTGTGGTCTATCACGGTTGGCATGTTGTACCTTGTTTCTATGCTACATTTTGAGCATCGTACTCTTTACGGGGCTTGGATTCTTTATCAACATGCAATTCTTTACTGAAACAAATTCCTTCTCTTCATGGTGGCCCTTTGGAGATGACAATAATGGAACTTCTTGGTGGCCTTTCGGTGAGGATATCAATGGTACCATGAGTACCATGAATGTCGACAACATGCCATCTGGTATCCCTTCCAATGGCAACTATGTCGACAGTGAAGATAACTTGATCAAGAAGCAAGCAGATGCTTCAGCAACACCTTCAAGTACAAACTTTCCAAGTTACTCACCAAGTTACTTTCCGTCATCAGTACCATCGACTTCATTTCCTAGCAGTTATCCCTCAGTCTCGCCAACTGTACCACCTTCTGAATCCCCTTCTATTTCTCCGACGGCATCGCCAAGTATTTCAACACAACCAACGGTGTCTCCCTCATTTTCACCATCATCCCAACCGACTGGCATTCCAGGATGTCCCAACGAGCTGTTAAAATCTGTAGCTCTTGGTGACGATGACTTGTTGACTTTGAACTATGAGATAGTTGAATACCAGGGCGAGTTTGGCGAGCTGAATGGCGGAGGTCTGTTGTGCGCAATGCTAGATTATACTGGCACCGCAGGCTGGATGGGAGTAGCCTTCTCAGAAGCTTTTAGGAATCCAAAGTTTGGTAGGAAAGAAGCCATAATAGGCATCCCTGGTATGCCCTTATCTGTGGCTGTCGGCAAGGATGACGGTGTTGGCTTGGGTCAACAGCTAGGTGGCTCTGTTCCAGGCAGCCCCCCATTTCGGAACCCAGCCAAGTACTTGATTGAGGCTGGAGGGATTGGTGACGATGGATACAGTGGTCCAAGCTTAAGTCATCTATATAGTCCTGAAAAGCAAACTCTGATGAATGGATCAACTACCCTTGTCACGAACCCCGATGGTCAAATACATACACAAATGTACTTTACGAAGATACTCCGAGAGCCTGATGAGATTGAGATCGATCCTTATGCTTATACACTGTTTTTGTACAATGTTGCCTCCTGGGATGGTTCTGGGGAGTTTGATGGAAACCCAGAGTGGAAGGACACAAATGTGAAGTTTTTGGGCGCAAGTGGAACCAAATCTAGTAGTGTTGTTAGGAGGAAGAGACAAAGACATCCTAGTGATGCTTAGAAGAAGGCTTATAGTTTAGAAATTCATAATTCATATGATAGGTTTTAGAATTGAATTGACTTGAAACTTGAAACTTGTTTGATAACCTTTACTCTGTACTTACTATTACTGCCGGCGCTGCACTGAGCGTGGATTGATATGATATTGAATTATTCCACGGTGGAATATCTTTCAATGAAACGAATGACTCATATCACTTGATTTTGTGGCCACAAATTTACCTATCGCATTACTTCTTCCTTAGGACTACAATACAGATTATATATAACCATGAAGTTCTCTAGTGCCATCTCCATTCTATCAATTGTTGCATCGGCTTCGGCCTTTGCTCCCACTTCCACTCAAAGATCTTCTTCTGCTCTCCAAGCATCATCGGTCACACGAAACCCAAACTTTGCTAAGGTATGTTGTTAGTTGTTGTTGCATAATAATAATAGTTGAAAGCTAGGATGATTATACAATAAAAACACAATGGATCGATAGGACATAGAACAAAAAATGTTCATTGATGAGAGTGTTCAAGTTGAATGACTAGTTTCTATAATAATATCATTTTGCAATACAAATTTTGCATCTAATCTCTCATAATGTTCATATCTCATGTTCTTTGCAATACTTACAACAATATAATATTAGCTTGCTGGTGGATATCTCTTCCCTGAAATTGGACGTCGTCGTAATGCATACTTGGAGGAAAATCCTGACATGGCTGACCGTATTATCTCACTTGGTATTGGTGATACTACACAACCAATTCCCGATCATATCTTAAATGGACTTGTAGAATCTGCAACTAAGTTGGGTACCAAGGAAGGTTACTCAGGCTATGGTGCCGAGCAGGGTATGGGCGACTTACGTGCCAAGATTGCTGATAAGTTGTATAATGGAATTATCAAGGATAGTGAGGTATTTGTTAGTGATGGTGCCAAGTGTGATATTATGAGAGTGCAACAGGTCTTCGGTCCCGGTGTTACCACTGCTGTTCAGGATCCTTCCTACCCTGTTTATGTCGATACTTCTGTTATGATGGGACAGACTGGTGATATCAACCCCGATACGAGTCAATATGAGAACATTGTATACATGCCCTGTACTGCTGAGAATGACTTCTTCCCAGATATTGACAATATGCCCCGTGCTGATATTGTATACTTTTGCAGTCCAAACAACCCAACTGGCGCCGCCGCAACAAAGGAACAATTGGAAAAACTTGTTAAAGTATGCAAGGAGCGTGGTAGTATTCTTGTATTCGATGCCGCGTATGCTCCCTTCATCCGAACTGAGGGTGTACCTAAGAGTATCTTTGAGATTGATGGTGCTCGCGAAGTTGCTATTGAGTGTAATTCCTTCTCAAAGTATGCTGGATTCACCGGTGTAAGACTGGGCTGGACTGTTGTTCCAGATGAATTAGAATTCTCAGATGGAAGTAAGGTACGCGATGATTTCAACCGTGTCATGACAACGGCATTCAACGGTGCATCAAACATTGTTCAGGGAGGAGGTAAGGCCTGTTTAGATGATGAGGGCTTGGCTGAGATTAATTCATTAATTGATTACTACTTGGAGAATGCCAAATTACTCAAGGAAGCTATGGAAGAGATTGGTTACAGTGTTTATGGAGGAAGTGATGCTCCATATGTATTTGTCAAGTTACCCGAGGGCAAGAGTAGTTGGGATACGTTCAGTGAAATTTTGGAAAAGGCACAAGTTGTAACTATTCCAGGAGCCGGCTTCGGACCCGGAGGTGAAGGATATCTACGTTTGTCGGCATTTGCCCCAAGGGATGTGGTAGTAGAAGCCTGTGAAAGACTTAAGAAGCAAATGGCCTAAACGTATTTGCAGCGAGATAGGTATAACCGCAGGGGGGAAGTGGTGTATAATATGCTAACAAGTAGTATTAAAATCTTAATAATTGAAATGGTGAATAAACCCTACTATAATGTGACAACATTTAGAGTAGAGAAACATAAGTATAAAATACGGAGATATGAAGAATAGGCTGAGTCTCCATTGCAGGGAAAAGGATACACCAAGGGTATCCTTTTGTACGATGATATTATCCCCCCTAAGCGGAAATGTTAGTCAAGATGCATTAAATGAAGTGGAGTGTACTATACCAATTAAAGTATGGTATAATTATATGAATAGTTATGAAAGTGCGGAATTAAGCATGTTCATGTGTTGAGTCGCAATCCGATTTTTTTTGAAGTTTTTGCTCAAAGATTCTTTTATGATTTTTTCATGTTCATGTTAGTTTGTTATTTATCTTGAGATAAATACTCTAACATCTATCATGGATTCCTCTTACTTGGCTGACATTGCTACTTTAGAAACTAATGACGACGACGACGACGATGAATTAAAATCTAGTACTATCAAGTCGTCAGAGACTTCTAATGACAATTCCCAAGAAGACAACTCTGAGAAAAATGAAGACGACGATGATAAATTAGAGGTTAATGAGAGCATAGAATCTTCCTCCTCTCGTAGTACTGTCGTCGTCAGGTCACACTCATCTCCATGTCTTTCAGTCAAGTGTGCACCTCCATCTAGCGATAGTGATGTGCTCTCAGATGTATCTCATCATTTACCCTGTGCAACAGAGGCAGAAGAATTAGACATTAATAAAGACGATAATACCCAGCCAAAGGTTATTGATACAGAGGAGGTTGATGAGACTACAGCCACAACTAAGGCAAATCCAACCTCATCAATCAATGAGACTACTACTTCGCTCGAGGCGAATAAAGATACAACTATCACAGAGCCAAAGCCAGATGAGAACGAGCCGAATAAAGACAATTCATGTCAACTGTTAACCGCAAATGATCCACCTCCACCCCCGCCACCAGTTGTTGTTGACCCTCCAAGTCAAACGAAAACTGCAGAGACAGTTCAGTCAACAAATCAAGATGTTCAAGTCAAGAGAGCGACAACTATACCCACAAAGCGAGGAGATAAAGCTGTAGACAATCGAAGGAAGAATACTGGAACACTTAGGCACACAAAACATTCGCCAATGTCAATCCCCAAGACGGCTGAAAAGCAACAACCAAAAGCTGTAGGCTCAACATCGTCCAAGCTCTCAATAATCAAGACTAATACATCAAGGAGAGATTTACTTGCAAGGTTCAAACAATATAACGATAGTCAGGCTCCAAGCGTGAGACCAGCGTCTTCTAGCTCATCACGTAGTATAACACGATATGATCAGTTGGCTCAACACAGTCCAAAGAATAATAGCAGACAAGTACCATCAATTACAACTTCAAGACTCAGAGGAGGAAGTCAGAGTACAAGAAGTACTACAGAGTCGTCTTTGCATAGCACAGAAGCAACAGAAGCAGATGGTATACAAGTTTGTTCAGTCAAGTCAACTCCTGATATTATATCCCCAAGAAACAGGGCCGAGACGGGTTTGCTCAAAAAGAGACAGACACCGACTTCTCCAGTATCAACAAAGTCGAGATATCCACGTAGTTTTCTTCCTCTCTTGTTTGATATACTCAGGATCGCCACAATATGCTTTTCAGTTGCAAGTTTAGTATCACGACTATTCACAATGTTTGCTGGGAAGATGCAAACGATTTATCACATTTACAACAACCCCATATTATGGACAGTTCGTTGGTATTTGTTCAGCTTCCAAGTATTGTTGATTACTGTAGAACTCAATGTAGGAATACCAGGAGTGATTCCAACAGGCACGTTAGATAACTGGTTTCATAAGTCACATATCATGGGCTTCTCAGGAAAGTCCGCGTTTGTGCTTCTTTTCTTTATCTTGTGCCTTTTTGACTGCCTTCAAACCACGACGTATACTAACAAATGTTACTATCTCCGCTCTCATTATCATTATCAATCACGAAACGCCATCTTCCAGGCGCACTTGACCTGTTGATGAACACCAACAAGTCACTTGTTGACATTGTTGATATTTTGCAAGACGGATCGGATCCTAAGAGCATACAAATCCAATCAGCATTCGTCGTTCTTGGTATAGTCAGCAGAGGTTTGATGACTTGCTCAACTATCTATTTGATATTTGCATTATTTGGATTCAACGGTGAATCTAGAAGAAAGTCGGCGAGGTTGTCGATAGGTCTTGTCAAGTCTCCATAGAAGAGTAACACATATTGTTTTTCATTGAATCATTACGAATTAGTTTCCTTGTTTTGTAATTTTGTAATGCAACTGGTATGATACCCAATAAGTAATAAGAATGTAGCCAGAATGGCCTCAGATGTAATTGAAAACTAAGTTACATCTAAAGCAGAGTAATAAGCCATCTACCTATACCACTTCTCTATAGAGTCATTAATCATCAATTTCCCTCAGCCCCTGATTTAGAGATGCTAATTGATAGGTAAAGAATCCCATAATTGATGGTATTTCAAGTAATCCTTGTGATCTAAACTTCCCAACAACAACAAATAATAGAATAAGGAAGGCAAATCTAGCCTGTCCCACACCTGCGCCTTCAATTTCTACATCATCTATTGACCCACCAATACTCTCGACATACTTTCCTAACCCATATGAGTATGCCGTACCACTTAATGCTCCGAAAAGATATGATAATGTAACAAATGGATTCGAATATATAATCCATAATACAGATGCAATTAATATTGAAAAGTAAAGTGTATCCGATGTTAATGCCAATCGTCTCTTTGCAAAGTTATCTCTATTCTCTTGTTTTACAATATCTCCCTCCTTTGACGACATTTCTGCGGCTAAGGCTTTTTGCTTTGCCCAGAATATCTTTTGATAGATTTCCTTCTTTTGATCAACATTATCTTCTTTGTCTACTACTTCTTCTTCATTATCATTAGTTGTACTGGCTAATAATGATATTGTATTATGTGATGTATGATGTGTATTAATGATCTTCGATCTTTGATTACAGCTAGAAAAATGTACAGGCGCAAATGCATATGAAGTAGTACATAATAATGTAAATATTATGGACAATATGAGTTGTGTAGACATCTTGTGGTTGGTAGTAAGAGGAAGATAAGTCAAGGTTGCTAGAGCCAATCGATGAGAGTGAGTAGTACCTTAAGAGAGGAGAGTGGAGAGGAGGAAAACTGGCGATAGAACGTAGTGAGTAGTAAGAAGTAAGAGCCTAATAATCAATCAAAGAAGATGTTCGTCAATAATATACTCATTGTTGGAATAGCTATTGCTCCGTTGGCTTTAGCATTCACCACCAACGGCAGCTCTTCTTGTCGCACACAGATAGAAGCCGAGTCAGCACAAACTACTCGAGGTGACTTCCTCTCCACTGCTGCAATTGCAACTACTGTGCTTGTCAACCCAATCCAGCCAGCCTATGCCAGAGGAAGAGCAACATTAGAACCGGCATATGAGAAATATGCTCCTAGAATCATTGAAGGAGGAAAGTTTTGTAAGTATATGAAAGGTGTGCATGAGATGTGCGCAAAATATTTCTTGTCTTACAATTAACTTCAAACCTTTACCTTCATCATACACAGACAAGTCTCAATTGTACGGTGCTGTATCAAAGGGTGATTGGAAATCATTAGAGATTGCAACGCGAGAGCCTCCCAAGAAAACTAAAGCAGATGTGAGTATAATATTGCTATTTAATCTTCATATGTATTATCTAAAAATCTATAAATTCATATAAACAAAAATACTCACATCTTATGTTCTAACCCCTATTATACAATATAACAATACAGAGAGCTTTAGCAGATGGTGGAGTTGCAGCACGAGCTGCTCAAGCTGGAGACTTTTCTGATGCTAAAGTATTAACGGCTATGGATCTATTGGCATCACAGTTCAGTGATAACAGTATCTCAACAAAGACCAAAGCGTTGAGAGCAGAAGTCGAAACACTCCGTGAAGTAGTACAAGGATTAAACAAAGCGGCTCGACTTGGATCAGGCGAGGATCAGGCTAAGTCAGGCTTATTTGGTGGTAGTAAAGGTCCGAGCCAACAGGAACTCAAGAAGCAAGTTCAAGAGTTATATTTAAAAGGAGGGAATGCATATAATCAGTATATCTATGCATGCAATGATGGGCTTCCAATACAGCTGAACAAACTTCCTTTTCTCTAAGTACTAATGCTGTCAGGTAAATGGGGATAACTCATTATACGACTAGTGGGAAGTTTCATGACTAAATTGATCCTTGAAACTGTTGATATGTGTCATTGATAGACTTGACGAGGGGACTATCCAAATTGCTCTTCTCGATACCAATCAATGAGCTTGTAAAATGCTCAACAATATGATCTCTATTATCAGCTATCTCATCACCATTATGCTTTCGCATTCTATCCATTATGGACTTTCTTATTTCATTTGCTTCCCTGCTTTTCTTCTTCTCTATTCTCCCAACCGCTCCAACAAGCTTTCTCAATAGCTGATCGATTTGTTGTATGTGACATTTACGAGTTGCTTCTTGTTGCAATATCCGCTGCTCTTCTATCTTTGCAACTTCTTCTGACGAGAGTCCATTCTTTGGAAGTATAGGAGATAGAAGTGATTGCTTGATGCATGTGTAAATATCATCGGTGTGTATATTATCGTCGGCATCATTTGCTTTGTTGTCAATTGAAATACTAAAGCGTTCAAAGGAAGCATATGGTTTAGATGCATCTGGTGGTTCTATTGTTGCATCCATGCGTCTTATCACATCTATTGGTATGCATGCTTTACCATTTCTTGTATTGTTTCTTTCAATGCAAACTTCCAATGGAGTTTGGAAATATATTGTTGAGAATCCAATTATTGCTTGTGTATGAATTGCAAGTATCTCTTGGCATGTTCGATATACCTCTCTCCTCATTGAGCGTAAATGAAAGTTATCATCCATGACAATCAGTATAGAAGAGTCTGCAGTATCCTCTGCAAAGTGTAAAGTTAGTATATCTTTGAGATTTGCCAATGCCGTAACGCGAGTTTTTCTCCATGATTCTAAATCGATATTATCAAATGAGCTATTGTGTATACCATCTTCATCACTTATATTACTACCGGTATTAGTTTCATTATTGTTTAAATACAGTTCTTGAGTTATATAATCATAATCAATGACGATAATCTTATCAAATAGTGAAGTGATTGGTGTATCATTTTTATTTGTTGTGGTATGTTTCTCTTTGTGTATGTCGAGAAGACTGTTAGCAAATGTCGATTTACCACTAGCTGGAAGGCCCATTAGGCAACATACCGATGCCGTTTTCATTTTGCAAGTACAGCTCGTAGGGGGGGTTTACTGAATCATATCCTAACCGTTTAGCTCAAGAATAAAACTCTCCACACATTATCAGCAGGAACTGCTCAAGTAAGTGCTACCAAAGCAACATTCAAATCAGTGGATCAGCAGCGGCATATTAACAACTACTTCATTTTAAAGTATTGTATATACTTCTTCTTACCGGATAATTATTTCATTATAGTTTACTATTAAGATACCCAAACATCATTAACAATAACACCAAAAAAATTAAGTAAGAAGAGTAAACTATACAAGATGACTGCTGCAAACGATATACCTTCCACTTCCACTAAACTACATAACAGATGGACGCTGTGGTATGATAATCCTAGACTTGCACCAGCTGGAACAGATTGGCGTAAGTAGAAATGATATATTTATATTGATGCTATGATGTGCATTATTCTACACATCTAATTTATTATTTATCAATTGTCTCTGTCTAATGTATATACCTGATTACCATGTTGTCATCACACACACATTAGACGACCAGTTGAAGAATCTTGGGACATTTCAAACCGCAGAGGAATTCTGGTCAGTGTTTAATAATATAAAGCCATCAAGTGGCCTTGCACTAAATAGTAATTATCATCTATTCAAGGAGGGAGTACAACCAATGTGGGAAGATCCAGCTAATAAAGAAGGTGGAAAGTTTGTCCTAACACTTCCAAAGCAAGATGCAAAGATGGGCAAGGGTGACGAATGGTGGTTATATACTGTACTTGCCGTAATAGGGGAGACTATGGATGCAACAGGAGATGAAGTATGTGGTTGTGTACTGAATTGTGCATATGATATGGTTTTGCACTTTCACTAACAAATACTAACCTACCCTACCTCCCTCTCTTCTTGGATATGATCATGACCATTGTGTGGAATTAACTTCTGATTCCCTGAGGTATGTGGTTGTGTAGTTTCTATCCGAAAGGGACAAGATCGTGTTGCATTGTGGTTGAAGAGTTGTGATAGGAAGAGATGTACAGAGGTCGGTGCAAGGTGGAAGAAGTGTTTGGAAGTTTCAAACAAAACAGCCTTGAAGTATCAATCTCACAAAGATGCTGCTGCTAGTGGAAGATCGTTCAAGAACAAGGAATTGTTTGAGGTGTAATGTAGTTAAAGTATAAATATGTGTCATTCATTGGTCAACTGTAGTAGCATTGACGCTTTTGATTTATGAAGAAAGTCGGTTGTGGTTTTGTTTCTATTCGTATCTAGCTTTAAGTTTATTTGAACTCTCTAATGTACATAAGCTTTACACACAAAATATCAATTTTACTTGACATAATGATCTAGAAGCTTTCCCTTCACTGGACCTTTAATGGGAAGGGGCCTATTCTTCAATCCAAGCTCAATACCACGCTTCCACATTGTCATCATATCATTGACACAAATTTCACCAACCTCATCTGTTTTACGCTCATATACAGTGTTGATAATACATCCGGCATGGCAAGGGTAGATCTGATGTTGCTCCAAACCAAATCCAATATCAAAGTGTCCCTTAAGGAAGTTGGATGTAGTGGGTGAAGTTTCTAGTACGGCAATCTGATGATGGTCAATATTTTGAAAACCTGTCAAGTCAATGGGGATATAAGGCACGGTATAATCAAGGATCAATCTACACTTGTATGGCGTAGCCTCTGACTTCTTGGATGATGCTCCACGTGCGGGTGCCAATGCCTTGGCATACTTTCTAAGGGAAAGTTGCTTTCCTAATACTGCCACCTTGTGGTTCAACAGATTGGCCAAGTCTGATGTATAAGTCACATTGGGATTCTCTATCGTATGTGACAGTGAGTAGATCTCAATCTTCAACTTGGGATAGTTTGCAAGTAGCTGTT
>Ga0214477_101031_pt1 | contig 15847 bp, 14 predicted proteins | sample M1_20Mar14CPVII9_FD_165058 | JGI IMG/M metagenome (GOLD analysis project Ga0214477, IMG submission 165058) | Marine eukaryotic communities from Monterey Bay, California, United States - M1_20Mar14CPVII9sort6BwellC16 | ecosystem: Environmental > Aquatic > Marine > Unclassified | place: USA...
GGCTTGCTACTATAGTGCTTGTTTGGCATTGTATACATGTATAACAGGTTGATGATTACTCCCAGCATGATTGTAGGGCCCTCCATCGTACTTTTACAGCCCCATGTAGGCAGGTTTCTTGCCTCAAATGGGGAAAAAATCCTCAGAGATGTAGGCTTGCTACTATAGTGCTTGTTTGGCATTGTATACATGTATAACAGGTTGATGATTACTCCTAGCATGATTGTAGGGCCCTCCATCATACTTTTACAGCCCCATGTATAGGCAGGTTTCTTGCCTTAGATTTGGATTTCCTGCCGACTTTCAGGCAACATTTGGCCATCAAGTGGTACCTCAGAGATGTAGGCTTGCTACTATAGTGCTTGTTTGGCATTGTCTACATGTATAACAGGTTGATGATCACTCCCAGCATGATTGTAGGGCCCTCCATTGTACTTTTACAGCCCCATGTAGGCAGGTTTCTTGCCTCAATTGGGGAAAAAATCCTGATTTCCTGCCGACTTTCAGGCAACGTTTGGCCATCAAGTGGTACCTCAGAGATGTAGGCTTGCTACTATAGTGCTTGTTTGGCATTGTATACATGTATAACAGGTTGATGATCACTCCCAGCATGATTGTAGGGCCCTCCATTGTACTTTTACAGCCCCATGTAGGCAGGTTTCTTGCCTCAATTGGGGAAAAAATCCTGATTTCCTGCCGACTTTCAGGCAACGTTTGGCCATCAAGTGGTACCTCAGAGATGTAGGCTTGCTACTATAGTGCTTGTTTGGCATTGTATACATGTATAACAGGTTGATGATCACTCCCAGCATGATTGTAGGGCCCTCCATTGTACTTTTACAGCCCCATGTAGGCAGGTTTCTTGCCTCAATTGGGGAAAAAATCCTGATTTCCTGCCGACTTTCAGGCAACGTTTGGCCATCAAGTGGTACCTCAGAGATGTAGGCTTGCTACTATAGTGCTTGTTTGGCATTGTATACATGTATAACAGGTTGATGATCACTCCCAGCATGATTGTAGGGCCCTCCATTGTACTTTTACAGCCCCATGTAGGCAGGTTTCTTGCCTCAATTGGGGAAAAAATCCTGATTTCCTGCCGACTTTCAGGCAACGTTTGGCCATCAAGTGGTACCTCAGAGATGTAGGCTTGCTACTATAGTGCTTGTTTGGCATTGTATACATGTATAACAGGTTGATGATTACTCCTAGCATGATTGTAGGGCCCTCCATCATACTTTTACAGCACCATGTAGGCAGGTTTCTTGCCTCAGATTTGGATTTCCTGCCGACTTTGAGGCAACGTTTGGCCATCAAATGGTACCTCAGAGATGTAGGCTTGCTACTATAGTGCTTGTTTGGCATTGTAAAAATGTATAACAGGTTGATGATTACTCCTAGCATGATTGAAGGGCCCTCTATCGTACTTTTACAGCCCCATGTAGGCAGGTTTCTTGCCTCAATTTTGGGGGAAAATCCTGATTTCCTGCCGACTTTCAGGCAACGTTTGGCCATCAAGTGGTACCTCAGAGATGTAGGCTTGCTACTATAGTGCTTGTTTGGCATTGTATACATGTATAAAAGGTTGATGATTACTCCTAGCATGATTGTAGGGCCCTCCATTGTACTTTTACAGCCCCATGTATAGGCAGGTTTCTTGCCTCAGATTTGGATTTCCTGCCGACTTTCAGGCAACGTTTGGCCATCAAGTGGTACCTCAGAGATGTAGGCTTGCTACTATAGTGCTTGTTTGGCATTGTATACATGTATAACAGGTTGATGATCACTCCCAGCATGATTGTAGGGCCCACCATCATACTTTTACAGCACCATGTATAGGCAGGTTTCTTGCCTCAGATTTGGATTTCCTGCCGACTTTCAGGCAACGTTTGGCCATCAAGTGGTACCTCAGAGATGTAGGCTTACTACTATAGTGCTTGTTTGGCATTGTATACATGTATAACAGGTTGATGATCACTCCCAGCATGATTGTAGGGCCCTCCATCATACTTTTACAGCTTCATGTATAGGCAGGTTTCTTGCCTCAGATTTGGATTTCCTGCCGACTTTCAGGCAACGTTTGGCCATCAAGTGGTACCTCAGAGATTTAGGCTTGCTACTATTTGGTACATGAACATGCTTGTCTAAAGTGAGTGGCAAGTGGCAGTACTACATGTGCTGTAGACATATCTATGGAGGTATGCAACCTTTCTCTTGATAAATTCTAAGTTATCTTAGTATCCCCAAATAGGAGAACCAATTAATGATATAGATTATGATTTCAAACTTTCCAACTCCTCGGCAGTCTCCGTTACATGTCCACCGCCACCACCCAATGAAGATACATATTCTTTACATTCGTCTTTTGTGGCAAACTCACGACGAGACATTTTACCATTCTTGAACGAGATGTAATACCCACAATCCAATGGTGTTCTATCCCGACGCTTCAGATTGTTGGGACCGACAAGTGCTGCATTACCCGATCCCTCGAATGTGATCTTATACTTGTCCTTCTTGGCAATATACTTTTCTACTACACATGCCTTGCCATTCAATTGTGGATGATTAGGCAGGTTGACTACCTCACACCTTCTACCACCAAACTCTGATGAGATAAGGTTGGCTAATTTGTTATTCCCAAGTGCTTCATTTGCTATCCGAATAAATGCATCCTTAACAGAGATTTCAAGATCTTGCACTTTCAAAAAATTTCGTGGTAAAGATATCTCCGCACCCCATTCCAATAATATCTTAGCCGGCTTAAAACCATCTTCGCCCATTGTTGAAACAAACGCAAGAGAATTCCGTCCCACGGCATCTAATGCGTTGACATCTGCCCCATATTGCAACAAAATCGATAACAAGTCAGAATTGGTACTATCGGTTGCCAAGTGAACTAATGTGGAGTTCATCATATCAGGGCATCTTGCACTTAACTTCTTCTTATCAATAGGAGATCCAAGCCATTTCATAACCCTCTTGATGTCATTAGTACCCACTGCATCATAAATATACAATGGTAGCTCAATGGATTGTTTGCCATCATAATCCAAGCCTTCCCCGTCGTAATCGCCGATCTCCTTTTCCAATTCTTTATCATTTTTACATTATATATGTAGCGTTCCGAAGAAGTATCACCTTCAGCCTCCATTCGACTTTTCGTATCATGATGAGATCTTAATTGACTTAGCATATCTTTTGACGGTGGGATTTTCTTTCTGCACAAAGGACAAGATTTACTCTTTTCTTTTTTGACTTTAAAAGAAGAACCAAACTTTGATTCCATCCATCCAAGCAATCAGCACAGAACTTATGTTTGCAGGGCAATGTAACTGCAGCAGTTAGTTTTTCCAAACATATACCGCATTCATCTACTGTTTGATCATCCGCCATATTGTTATCTTTGTCCGAATGTACCATATTGCAGTAAACTGTATGTGTTGTGGTTTGAAATCTTTTGCAATACTAAATCAATATGTCTCTCTGCCTTAGATGGTTGATATTTGACAGGTTAATATCAGATTATTCTATATAAATACAACTATTTTTGTTCTTTATGGTATACTTGGGGTTTAGAGTTGTATTTGATAGCGCAGCGTTGTAAGGTACATGTGCACAAAAATTATATCGGTCGAATCTAACCTCTTTGCTCACTTACGATAACCGCCACAAAACTTATAGTGTGTTAAGTAAAGATGTAGTAAAGTCTGATGGTATACGAAATGCTTTATCATTTAGGTGTACACTCCTATTAACAACAACTACGCCAATACTTCATTCTACTTTTATCTGAAGCTCACATCAAGCCACTTATCTCTCATAAAAAGATACCGACATATGACATAAAGACGATTTTATTGAAATGCTATTCAAGCAGATATATCTAATCTCTGTCCTCAAAGTCAGATCAGCCAAGGCGACCGTCGCACATACAAGTACTCTTAGGTATTAGAGTATCAGAGATTAACAAACAGCAATGGCTAAATTATCTCTCGAACAACCGGCTAATAATAATGAAATACCAGTAATTGATCTCTCTAATCCAAATCAAACACAACTAATTAATCAACTATACGAAGCATGTTCAACATGGGGTTTCTTTCAATTGATCAATCATGACATATCACCCAAACTACTCTCCTCATTTCAACAAGCAATGAGTAGTTTCTTTGCATTACCCTACAATACTAAAGTTAAGTTAAAACGAAATGCAAATAATGCAAGAGGATATTTTGATGATGAATTAACTAAACGTAAAAGAGATTGGAAGGAGGCATTAGATGTTGGTATACCTGGTAGTCGAGATTGGAATATATTAGATGATGATGGTAGTAACATGTGTTTAGATGGATATAATCAATTTCCAACAGAAGAGGAGTGTTCCAATTTTCGTAAGACTGTTGTGGAATACTTTAATGAATGCTCAAAGTTATCAAATAGACTTGCAAAGTTGATGATGATTGCATTGAATGATGGCGTTGATATTAGTGAAGAAGAAGAGAAGTTCTCAAAAAGAATGGAAGAGCAGCACACATCCTATCTTAGAATGAACTATTACCCTCCAAGTTATACTACTACCACTGACAATAGTACAATCAATAATCTACACAACAACAGCTTTAGCAACAACAAGGCCAACAACGATACATTGGGTATATCACCACATCGAGACGCTGGATTCTTAACAATCCTACTACAAGATGATGATTGTCATTCATTACAGGTGGCCCGATTTGAAGATGATGATCATATTGGAGATGACGAGAAGTGGGTAACTGTCCATCCAATACCTGGTTCACTTACTATTAATACTGGTGATATGGCAATGATATGTAGTAATGGTCGATTCCGAGCACCGTTGCATCGCGTACTGACAGACCCAACTAGGAAACGGTATTCGGCACCATACTTTTACAATCCTGGATATAATGAGTTGATACAACCATTTGATTGTTGTTGCAATGGTAATATTATAGAAGGGGACGAGAAGAAGGATGAAGGTGAAACTAATAGTATGACAACAGAGAAGAAGTTCAATCCATGTCTATGGGGGTACTTTAGAGCACTAAGATTTGCCGGAGACTTGACAGATTTGGGTGTAGAGATACAAACGTCACACTTTAAGGTTGGATCGGACTCTGATCATATTGAAAAGCAAAGTCAGTTTATGAAGGTGGTGAACTTTGTTGAGCCGTTCAATGTTGAGAAATATCGACACATCTTGGAAGAGAAAAAGGAATGAATGTCGATAAGCCATAAGGTAGTTGTACATAAGTTAATACTAGAGGCCCTCATTACCTAAATTTACATTGTACATAACTTTAGTGAGCTTAAGCATCGTATCTCTCATATCTTCAAATTTGCTAAGTCCTCGGCAGTCTCCTTCACATCTCCACCGCCACCGCCCAACGAAGTCACATATTCTTGACATTCTTCTTTTGTGGCAAACTCCCGACGTGACATTCTACCATCCTTGAAGGAGATATAATACCCACAATCCAATGGTGTTCTATCCCGACGCTTGAGATTATTTGGGCCGACAAGTGCTGCATTACCTGATCCCTCGAATATTACCTTATACCTGTCCTTTTTCGTAATATACTTTTCCACTACGCACGTCTTGCCATTCAACTGTGGATGATTTGGCAAGTTAATTACCTCGCATCTTCTGCCTCCAAACTCTGATGATAACAGGTTGGTCAATTTGGTGTTCCCAGTTTTCTTTGTTACTGCCTGAATGAATGCTTCTATATTAGATAGCCTTCTATCTCGAGCAATATCTGAAACAGAACGAGGTAGAATTATCTCCGCACCCCATTCGAGCAATATCTTAGCCATATCTATAGTTACCGTGGTTAAACTCGCATAAATGAAAGGACTATATCCCTTTGCATCCAATGCATTGACATCTGCCCCGTATTGCAATAGTATAGACAGCAAGTCAGAACTGTCCGTATTAATAGCCATATGTACTAGTGTGGTGTTTACATAACCGGGGTATCTTGCATTTAATCTTTTCTTATCAACAGGAGATCCTAGCCAATCCATAACATTTTTGTGATCATTATTCTTCACTGCATCATAAATGTACTTCGGCAGGTCCATGTATCCATCGTAATCTAGGCCTGCGCCATCGTAAGTACCAATCTCTTTTTCCAATTCTTTGATCTGTTCTACTTGATTTATGTATTCGTCCGAAGTTGTGTCACCTTTAGCCTCCAACGCAAGCTTGAGTTTACGATGATAATCTAATTGACTAAGCATGTCTTTTGACGGAGGGATCTTCTTTCTACACAAAGGGCATGATTTACTCTTCTCTTCCTTGCGATAATCACCAAATTTCGATTTCCATCCATGCAAACAATCGGCACAGAATTTATGATTGCATGGTAGAGTAATTGCGGCAGTTAATGCCTCTAAGCATATACCACATTCATCATTTGCTGTTGTTTGATCGTCCATATCGTAATAGTCTTTGTCCGTATGTATTTGTAGATAAGTTTTTGGGTTGAGAATCGTGTAAGTGTAATCCTTTGCAATACTAAATTTCAATATGTGTCTCTAACGTAGAGTGATTGCAATTAATGCTGTTGAACATAAGATTATTATAGTTAATTCTTGTGTTCTTTATGGTATACAGATTGTTGATATATAGTTGAGATATACAACAAATGCACAAAAAATATTTTGGTAGAATCGACTCTGGTTCTCACTAAGACTATATGATAACCGCCACCAAACCACTGCCGGTCGAAAGGGAGATAAATAGAGATGTAGTGATAGTACTGATGGTATACTAAATGCTTTTATTGCAATAGAATTGTTGTTTCAATATTAGGGCACATCTTATGTTCATTATTTTTTTTTTATGAGAGTTGGATTTGCTGAAATACTTACATGTGGAAGGTGAAAGTTTTCAGCGGGTGAAATCTATCGTATCGTCATATCAACCGCGATTGATTGTCATCCTCTTATTTGTTGTTGATATCTATTAAATCGAATAACGACTTCTTACTCCAACATACAATTATTGTTCAATGTAAATGTGTTATGTAGCTGTAGATTTTGGTAGACAGTTGAAGCAAGGACATAACGTTGAAGTGCATATTATGTTTGCGCAAAAAATGTCAACTGGATACTCTCGTGCTCAATAATGACTACGATGTTCGCCACCATACTACTACCGATCGAAAGGGCATTATGTATAGATATAGTAACAGTACTTATGGTGTATGAAATGCTTACATTGCAATAGAATTGATATTTCAATTAGGTGCACATCTAATTTCTGATGCTCGTTTTATTTTATTATGAGAGTGGATTTGGATTTGGAATACTTACATGTGGAATATCTTTATGACGAAAAGGATTATGCTGGATATTGTCGACCGACAGTAGACCCTCTAGTTGTTGTTGATATATATTAATATAGTTTGTTGATACCGATACCGCTTAGGCGGGAGCAGTTTACCCGGTGTTACGTGTATGGAATGGCCTTAGTATGAAAGCTAACACAAACACATTCTCTATTAGGAGTTAATACTACGGCAAGCTAGCTAAAGTACCGACTTGCCCACGCGACTGATTGAAACGAAGAAAAAGTTATGCAATTTAACAGCCATTGAATTTCCTTTTCTGTAAAGATCTCTCGTACTTTTTGTATCCAGGAATCATCCCCACTCGGCGCTTCTTCCATTGGAGCTCGTTATACGAGATGCTTTTCATGTAATAAAGAAAGACTGCCCAAGTCATTTTAACATCTTCCAAAGCCATGTGTGAAAATTTGACACAATCATTGTCGTTTTGGGGACACACATAACTATAGAGTTCAGTGAGTTTAAGGCCAAATTTCCTGATATGAATTTGATATTTTTCCTTAGCTTCCTGGGGTAGATATTGACATAATTGGAGTGACCAAGTGTCACACTTCGGAGCATCACGCCACAGAACTTGTTGCTCTTCGTTGAGATTGCACTTAAAGATCGAGTCTTCGTGTTCCATGTTATGGGCAATAACAAAGCCATTACTTGGGAGTTTGTTGAGGATGGCAGTAAACTCATCAAAAACATGCTGAGCGTCAACACCATCATCAACGGCACGCTCTGTTGTAATACCATGACAAGCAGTAGCCTTTTGTGCAATCCTGTCATACCCATGAGGTTTAAGCAGATACTGCTTAGATTCAAGACATTTCATATCACAATCAAATACCATCCATGCCATCTCAACAATGCGACCACTACGAGGACCACCGTCCTTCCAATCATGTGTTTCAATATCAACAACCATGTACATTACATTACATGGGAGCTCTCTATCCGGTACGATGTCATCCCACTTATTACCATCACACAGCCACTTCTCACGTTTTGTAACGGCCGTGTTCACTTTCACCCCAGATTGAATTGTAACAAATGAACGTGATAACCTGGTTGCACTGAACGGGAGTTTATACGGCAACGAGGTGTCAGCAACTTTTCCCTCACCGTCAACTAGATTTCGTTTGGCATCGTCATCGTTTGAGGATTGTGTAATCAAATTATTCATCTTCGCTGAAGATTCTTCCGTCAAATCAACAACAGCATCTGATGTCTTATTCAAATCGATGTAATCACCTACAAAGATGATATCACCATCCAGTGATTTGTTATTATATGATGATGAGGATTGTGTAATCAAATTCTTCACTGAAGATTCTTCTGTGGGAGAACTCATATTGTTTGGTTTGCAATGTGTAAAATTTATGAGCTTGATGGAGTGAGTTCATACTAATCACAAGGGCTGTACGAATCAACAGCAGAGGGCTGTACGAGAAGTAACAACAGCCCATGATCATGATATACTAATATATATCGATGTGCGTTGAGGTTTTTTTAGGGCTGTAATTAATATGCATTATTAACATTATTTATCTAGGGCTTTTACAAAGCTCATACCCTCATATAACATCATATACAGTCTAGGCTTTTAGGAAACTCATCATCAGGGGCTATTTATAACATATACAGCCCACAGCCCTACCCATTCTTTATTATTATAATATATTATCGTACCTATCATACCGCTACTAATCTCTATATCGTTTGATCGCCAATAAATCATAGGAGTAAGTTCACTCAAAGAGATAGATTAACGGATACATCAAGATATCACTTCTTCGTTATATACACAGCCCTGGAGTTGACATAACATCTCTAAAATCAATATTATTTTATCAGTATAAAGGGTCTCAAAATCAAAATACCTCTGCAAAACATCACATCATTATCATTATCTCCCTTCACGTCAATACACATCAGACGATTTTATATTGTGTTTCTTTAGATGTTAACCTGTGTATTTGATACCGAAGCCGAGGCTACCGATGCCGACGCTGATACCGACGATGAATATTCATTTAACGACATTTCAGAGGACACTTCCTGTGACGATGAAAGTGTACACAGTGATGAGGTAAAGCCTATACCATTACTAGACAAAGATCTGGTCGAACATCCTGAGGATAGTGTAGTAAAGTTTTGCCGTGGGATGAAAGGCTCGTGTGGTACAGCAAGTGATGGATCGTATGACGGTGATCTTTCTGATTCATACGACAGACTCTCTTCATTTGATGACGACAAAGATGGGGAGGATAGTGATAGGGATGTTGGAGCGGAGCCCAACAGAGGAGAAGATAACGATGATAGGAGTGAGAGTGCTGAGAGTGCAAAAGATGACTGGCTTGAGATGAAGAAAGCAAGGCCATCAATTGCCAAGAAACGAAGTTTATTCCAGGTATACCTTAAACAAGATTCATCAGACGATTCATCCGAAGCTGAATCTATTCATGTCACACCAAAGAGGAAAAGGATGATGATCATGGTGGACGATGACGAAGACGGAGAAGCATAAAGTATACAGTGACAGATTGGAATGTTTGTTTAGTCATTTAGTGATGATTGTGTAGAATCATTTGTGGTTGTTGTGCCATGGGTAGATAATCTTTACAATCTATAGATATATTATCATGGAACAGATTAAACTCATGTAGAATCATTGTATCACCCTTAAGAGCAGTTCACAAAACGATTCAAAATTCAAGACGTATCCTAAATCTAAAGATACTAGCATAAGTATCTGTATTCCAAAAGACTGCCTTGACTAATGATCTCCGGCATTATTAATGTTGCCACATGTGCTAATGTATTATTTGGGTATTAAATAATGTGGGTATGGTGCTGGTCCCGTGAGGGATTGACTGGCAGCGTAGCATGGACCAGTAAAATTATACACAATGTCGACTATATATGGTACCATACTTTTGTATACGTATCATATTTATATTGAATGGAAGACACAAAATGGACGTGGACAATTGAATAATCTACTATATTATCAACCATCAATTACTTCTCGTTCAACATAAATTAACATCCAGAGTGATCAACATAATATGTTCACCACTTCACAAAAAAAATATAATAATCTGTCACTAATCACAACTTCAATATCAACTTATAAAACAACATCACGACACTGCAACATACATTAGACATTCACTCTTCCTCACTTAACTTGTCAACTCCGAAGTGGAATGCAAACCACTTGTAAGCTTCTTTCTCGTCGGGTGTTAATAGTGCATACCTAGCCTTATCCGACTGTGCAACTTCATGTATATCAGTACCCTGACCGCCTGTGGTGGTGGGTCTATGAGGACGTTTACTAGGGTGGAGCAAATAGTAGTTGAAGAAGTGAATGGTACCCCTGAACCGACCCATTCTCCTCTCCAATCGGCACTGCCTTTTGAATAATTGCCATCCAGTCATTGGACGTTTTCGAGTATTCTCGGACGTTGTTGATCCAGTACTAGCAGTGATAGCGCTACCAGGTGGCTTTTGTTCTAGACAAGGCAGAATCTCCTCCTTGTTGCTCTTGTCGGGTACCGCTGCCTCCTTGGTGTTGTCATCGTCTTCCTTGGGGAGTAATCCAGAGAAAGAATGAAGTGAACAATCCAATAAATCCATATCGTCGACGGGTCCTCCTTGGTTAAATGACACGCCTTGCATATCAATGTCAACAGAGAAGTCGTTGGCTCTTGGCAAATCAACATGACCGGGCGTGTTTGAAACACAAACCGGAGAGTCGGTACGGGGAAACGAGTTAGCCTGTGGGGTGGTCATATGATGAAAGACGGGATAAAAGATTCTGTTAGTGTATTCGGTTTATAATAGTAATCAAATAAAAGCACAGAATGCCAAACAAAGCAAACAAAGCAGCCAAATCACCGAGACTTCATATTAAACACACGAGTACATACATCATACAACAAAACAATACAAACGCGGACTTTCCTCACACTGACGACCAAATTGTTGAGACAAACTATTGTTGGTGGTGTTTACAACATGAACGGGCTCCGTCCTACCATTAGCTCCCTCTTCGGTCCAGTCCATGTTTGGAGGACGATCCGTAGAATGACTAACACCCTCAACGAGGTCCTTTGACTTTTCTTGTAACTTGACAACAGTTGCCTCGAAGCTTCGAGTACTCTTGATTATGTTATCAAGTTCGACGCCTGTCACATGATAAAGCAGATTCTGGTGGTCCCTTTCAAGCCTGAGTTTAATGACGTGGATCATCAGTTCGTCCGGATGAATAGTATTACTAATACCTCCATCCGAAGTAGTTGCTGGATGGTATTGATACCTATCGCAAGGGTACTGAGTATGTGTCGGAGCAGTAATCGGTGACAATCCTACCTGCTGCTGCATACGACAGAATTGATGTTGTTTATCTGGTGTTTTACCACCGACAATGTTCTTCAGCTGCAATGGTAGGAGAGGTGATGATATAATGATAAGTATATGTCGCCGCGCTGTAATAATAATAAAAAAACATCAAATAAACAATACACATCATTTGGAAACAACGGCAACAACGATACAATAATTGCAATACACTCTCACGTACCATACTGCTGCTATGATTCATACCGTTCATATTCGATTGATCAATTGGAAGATTGATACATTTAGTTGGGGTTGGGTGTTGTGATTAGTTGTTTTGTTTTATGTGATGGTTGGATATTAGTAGTTTGTTATGCAATACATAAAACTTGATGCCATCGCCGATTATTGTTGGCGGCATATTGGGCATTGGGCTGTTAAATTGTTAATTATAGCGAGGACTACGCTATATCAAGGCTGTCAATACATGTTCAACTAAGATGTCAAAGTGGTGTGGCATTTCTCAACGAAACATAATAAGAAAATCGCTAGGGGTATCCTTTTTCCCCCCGAGTCCAGTTCATAAATGCAAGTAGCTAGAGCAGTTGCACTTATATTAAACTGGGCTGCAACCCCCATCTAAACCACTACACAAATACATGATGCCAAGCACTACAGACAAATACACCATGTCAATTGCAAAGGAGGATACAGATACTGTAATCGTTGAGTTAGCAGCAACTTCATACTTTGAGGATCTTATGGATCATATTATTGAACAAGAGGTTATTTATCATGACGACGACAACAACGACATCCTTCGTATCATCAATCTTATCCAGGAAAGTACACGTTAGTATCATATGATTTCGTGTGTTTAACCAAGTTAGTCGACTAACATATGATGTACAACCATCTCTCTCTTTCGCCTTCGTCGTTCGGATAACGTTCGTATCACTCTAATCCAGGACGTATCAACGACATTAGACTTGTTGGAGATGGTGTGTGTGAATACACTGAAGAATCCATTACTGAATTTTGACAACAATGAGAATATTGTTAAAGCTCGCTCGATGAATACGGCATTGGAGGAAAAATTACGAGGTTTAATGGTAGAATGAAGTATGTCTTCCCTATTGGTGTAATGTAGAAGAATATAATTTGCTATTAGTGTCAATTTAAGTTTATTTATCCCGTCTTTCCTATACACACTGTTCTTCACAATCACGACCACAAACTCTTTATTTAAAAGTCAGCATCGATACTGAATAATCGTTCCTCGGCACTAACACCAACTCCAGACTTGGCATACTCTCCAACTCTCTTCTCAAAGAAGTTTGTCTTACCCTGTAGTGAGATCATCTCCATCCACTCGAAGGGATTCTTACCATTGTAATATTTGTCACATCCGAGGGCACCCAATAACCTGTCAGCACAGAACTCAATGTATTCACACATGAGTCCAGAGTTCATTCCAATCAACTCCACAGGAAGTGAATCAACAACAAACTCTTTTTCAATCTCCACGGCATCAGTAATGATCTCTACAATTCGACTCTCTGGCAACTTATTCACAAGCTTCTTGTACAATAGGCAGGCAAAATCACAATGTAAACCCTCATCACGTGAGATGAGTTCATTCGAGAAGCAAAGTCCAGGCATTAATCCTCTCTTCTTTAACCAAAAGATGGCACAGAACGAACCGCTGAAGAAGATACCCTCGACGGCGGCAAATGCAATCATACGTTCTGCAAATGATGCATTATTGGCATCACACCACTTAAGTGCCCACTTAGCCTTCTTCTTTACAGATGGTACAGTTTCAATAGCGTGAAGGAGGTGCATCTTTTCAGTTTGATCTTTGATGTAGGTGTCAATTAACAAGGAATAGGTTTCACTATGGATGTTCTCAACAGCAATTTGGAATCCGTAGAAGCATCTTGCCTCAGCACTTTGCACCTCAGTGGCAAAGTTACCAGCCAAATTCTCATTCACAATACCGTCAGATGCAGCAAAGAAGGCAAGCACATGTGAAATGAAGTAACGCTCATTGTTGGATAAATCGTCCCAATGTTTGAGATCTTCTGCCAAGTCAATCTCCTCGGCTGTCCAGAACGATGCCTCGGCCTTCTTATACATTTGCCATATCTGTTGTGGTGGGTTATGTCGTCAGTGGCATTCCGTAGAAGGTGAATCAGAAGTATCAACAATAAATCAACAACAAAACAAATATCTCTCTATTGCTCTAAACTCACATCGTTATCCTGTATTGGAAACAACACAAAGCGGTTCGGGTTTTCCTGTAATAACGGATCCATCTGCAATAAGAACTACATTTATGATCATCCACTAGAGTATTCTTCTGCCAACAAAATAGGGCTGTTAATAATTTGGTAACAGCCTGTGTAACTAATTAATGCATATCTTCCTTTCTAGATGGAGTCCTAATATAGGCCTAGGACCGATAATACCATGATAACATTCTTCTTGTTTATCTTCATAATAACACTGACTGAGTTTGTTAGTTGATACTGGATTGTCTTCGTTTGCTCCACATAAGCCAAGCATTATTAGCAAATCAGAATGCCAAGATAGATAAGGTCTTGGCCATAAGGACTCAGATTTGGTCTAAGGCACTGCCTAAAGCACTCGCTTGTGTTGGGAGTCCGTTACATAAATGGGAATAGTACTCCTATGAAAGTACGGTATAATGATACAAATACGGTGTACAATAGGATACGCAAAACTTAGTAACTGGTTAATTACTCTTTAGTTACTATGTGCCCGCATGACTTGCAAAGACGTATCATTTTACACACATATCCTTAGACCGCATTGGATCTTTCTCTAGTTTCCATTATACCATTACCATTCATTTCCACTTTTGGTAGAGACTTCTTGAATTGTATCAAAGTCAGGTACCCGAGTGGCACACTTATAAATGTAACGGAGCTCCTTTTCTGGCCAGTGATTCAAACCAATATCGTTCTTCACAAACTTCTTAATATCCCAATCTAACATGAACCTATCTAATGCAACCTTTGTGTTAAGAACACGCTTAGCTTTGAATGTCTTATTGATATCTTTCTTAAATTTGACAAGTAGCGCCTCCAGATCAAACTTGTCTTTGAAGTATCTGATAACGCCCGGCTGGTTTTCGCAGGACCATGAATGAAGGGCTTCATGCAATCCATTCATATTATTTGCAAATACGTTGTGTATTTTTGCGATAGCATAACCAAGCGAGTGGCGCTCAAGCGACGATGCTGCGCGGCTTACTTTGTGGGTGAAAGCAATCACCGATTTGGGATAACCCAAGCACCCATTGGCGTTCATTGTCCTGTGCAGCTGGTTTGGGCCGTGTGGTTGTCGGCGGATAAAGATTTCCCGAAGAGAACTCACCCAATAAGGCACATCGTTGCCGTTAAACACCTTTTCCAACATCATCTTAATGAACGGAGCTTTTACATACCAAATAGTACTTGGCAATCGAATGAACACTACACGATAAACAAAATTACCGCTTTTGAACAGACCACTCAAAAAATAAGTAATGGAATCCGCCTTTCTGTTGATTACTAACTGTTTCCGAAACTTATCCATACCACCAATCGGTTCTCCTGTTGTACGATTGTAGTTCAACCTTTTTATGAGATGAAATAATCCGGATTCACATCCAAGGGGCTGTAAAAGGCCTCTTAATCACCAAAGGGCTGTTGAATCATCTTAACGAAATCCACATGCAATAATAATAATATTATATTAGGATAATGAATCCAGTGATCAAGATGGATGAAAAGCAACACGGGTCACATTCAAAACAGTGATCGGGAATATAAATCAGTTCATCTAAAACTACCGATGGACATGGATTCAGACAGAGGGAGGACATCGATTAATAAGATAATAATATATAGTTGTGTGGTGGATAGTTTGTTGTCATGTAGCAATCTTAGTTTTGCAATCATACAGGGTGGAGTTAATCGGAGTTACACCTGCTTTTCATTTACACCGCATTGTGGATATAAGAGTACATTGACACAAATGGTAGAAGAAGAGAGTTGTGTATATTAAAGCAGTAATATCTCTCCTCTCTAGAGTAAGAGTATTCTCGGCGAAGGATAGTACTATTTTAAATTAAA
>Ga0214477_101032_pt1 | contig 15843 bp, 12 predicted proteins | sample M1_20Mar14CPVII9_FD_165058 | JGI IMG/M metagenome (GOLD analysis project Ga0214477, IMG submission 165058) | Marine eukaryotic communities from Monterey Bay, California, United States - M1_20Mar14CPVII9sort6BwellC16 | ecosystem: Environmental > Aquatic > Marine > Unclassified | place: USA...
ATGCTACTAGTCATATCTTGATCACGTATAAGAATTTCCATTCCAGTAAGTTCAGGATCTTTATTCCTCTACTATCCTCTTCTAGCATACACAACAACTCTAACTACCTACCACAACTAAACCTCTCAACAAACTGCTATGCACGACATAGAGGATTTGTTGTTTAGCGATACAACGAAACGTCACCGAAATCACCAATTGAACTGACCTATTTTACACTAGAATTGCTATTGATACAACGACACAGCTACTAAGTTTCCATTATATCATTAAAGGTGAGATTATAACTCTAATAAAAGTATGGGATACCTCGACCTTACTTTGAATGAAAGGAAACGCGAGTTGTTTGGTGATTGCTTGACTGTTTGCTTGGCGGCTGAATAAATAAAGAATAATAATTTGGGTAGGTGTTAGTATTATATTGTTCTTCGTTTGGCGTATGGTGATGCTCTATCCGTGGTGATGCCGTCTGTGACCATGAGATACCGTATATATATCATTCAATGAAAATTATATGCTAACATTCCTGAACATTCTTTTATACTGATTCGCCGCGCATTTAATAGACTAAAAGACAATAGGAGGTAGTTGCGGAGTTAGAAGATCCATTATATATACCACCACAAAAATAAAATATGAACAATTCTTCAGGTAGTAGTGATGGGATACAACGCAATGATGATGATAATAGTATTGACAGTGGGGATGATGATAGTTTTGCTGGTGCAGTTCAATTAGATGAACAGGTACTGAACCGCCTGAGGAATAAAGATCCTGAACTTACTGGAATGGAAATTCTTATACGTGATCAAGATATGACTAGTAGCATTGATTGGGAAACAGAGGGTATACACATCTCCGAGAAGAAGAATCTGACGTCTTTATACCTTGATGAATGGTCTGCTAATCCCAATGAAGAAAATATCAAAGCACTGTTAAGAGCAATCTCTTGCAACAAATCGATAAGATGTATAGATATATGTCAATGTTCTATTGATAGTGGGGAATTGATTGAGATCATCACGCCGTTCTTACAAAACAATGCAAAAATACGCACTCTATTTATGAGCAACCTAGAATTAAATGACAAGTCTGCACAGCTTCTTTCATCTGCTCTAGCAAGTTGTGCTGGATCACTTCGGCGGGTTGATCTTCATTGTAGCCTTGGCATAAGCAATATGTCAGCAGGACGGATCGTTGCTTCATTGGATAACCATCGTACCAGTCTGAAAGAACTCAGGTTGTCTTTGAATAACAATGACAAACAGTGGTGCATTGAATTGGGGAAGCTGCACAAAATCCGACATCAAAATTAGAGGATCTAAATCTTGGACACAATGAAATCTGCAATGAAAGTGCATTTGTCTTAGGTGGTGCAATAGCCCGGAGTAAATTGAAGGAGATACACTTGAATGAAATCGAGTCTATAACCTCTCTTGGTTGGATTGCTCTTGCATCTGGTATTGTTGGCTGTTCTTCGTTGAGGGAGATTGAAGCCAACTACAACGATGAAGTTTGTGATGAAGTAGCAGTAGTGCTGGCAAACGCCCTCGTTGTGAACCCTTCATTAGCAGCGCTCGATCTAAGACGCAATAGTATAGGCGATTCAGGGGTCATGGCCATTGGATATGGTCTTGCCAACAATACAACATTGAAGAATCTGGATCTGAGCCATAGTCGATCGGTTAGCAGTGCTGGATGGCGAACCTTATTTGGTATATTGAGAAATAGCAACTATTCATTAGAACAGCTATTACTATCCGACAACAGTATTGATGATGAAGGGGTGATAGCGATAATTGATACATTGGGAACCACATTAAAGCTTTTGCGCTTTGTGCAAAACCCTCTAATTACTATTGTTGGGTTTCGGGCTTTAGCCACGTTAGTGTACAGACCCAACTCTTGTTTGGAGAATCTGGATATATCACCCGCCGTTGGCATACTTGATGAAGTGATGCTTAGTTTTGCAAATGCTTTGGTCAACAACAACACTATGAAAAGCTTGTATTTAGGCAATAGTATGAACATCACTTATAGGGGTTGGACGGCTCTTTCAAATGTCCTCTGTAACAAAACTGATATTGAGAGCATTTGTGCTTCCAATCATACACTACAGATTGGACCAAACATTCCTGACGACATAAAAGAATACTATGAGCTGAACAAAAGCGAGGACAAAATTGAAGTTGCTCGTCAAAAGATTATCAAGTATCATTTCTTGAATGGAGAGAGCAATATCGATAAGTTTGTGAACATGGAATTGACTGAGCTGCCTCAAGCAATCTCTTGGGTCGGCCGAAATGATGCCGGTTTCTCTCTATTATATACGCTATGCAAAAGCGTACCAACTCTGTTTGATTCCGAAAATAAGGCAAAAGTAGCAGAATGCAGGAAGAGGAAAGCTGATGGATTATAGGCAATTCTAGAGGTGCACAATTTATGTACATATAAAGTCTAACCAGTTCACCCTATGCAAACTTCTACTCGATCCCTCAATCTCAAGATCAACTTAGCTATATGTACTGATATCGGCTTTGTTCGACAATAGTCAAATCGTTACAAATCTCAGAATAGATAGTTTGTCTATCTGACAAACTCGAATATTGAGGAGGAATCGACTCATGTGCTTGTGAGTGAATGTTATCAGTCATATTCATCGTTCATCCCCAAGCTTCTTGTAAACTATAATGTATAACCAATTCACCCCTAACATTGAAACAATCATATAAGTCCCCTAATGATTCATCTGCATCTGGTACGAATGCAGCATTAATATATAAGAATACACTAGTAGATTGTAACTTTAATATCTTTCTCAAAAAAGTACTGGAAGATGTGCGTTTCACAGTTTATGAAGATGAAAAGAGATGATAATAACTCAAGTTAGTGCATACGGCTTGCAAAGACAATCAAATTAAGGCAAATCGAGTTCAAACAAAGTGACTAGATCATCAAGACATCATATTGAACACACAAATTTACATGGTAAAGCAATACTAACGCAGACTTTCCTGGCCACTGCAAATTTATCATTTCGATTCATTAAGAACTTTGATTTCTTAAGTATTGGTGCACTCCCTACTGCTACTAGATGTACTTTAATCTTTTGCTGCTTTGATTTTGATGTACTATTATCAGCTGTTGTTGTTTGTTTGGAAGCTTCTTTTGGTGGAGTTAGTTGTGATGTTGTTGTATTATTGTTATGCTGGTCTTCGTTCATAGGGGAATCTTTTGCTTGTGATGTAGACACTGTGGTATTATTATCTGATCTTATTGCATTTGATTGTTGCTGGTCGTCAGTGGTTGGTGATGTTGTCATAATTAGGTTGTTTAGTTGTTATGTAAAGAATATAAGGGTACCCAGACCGCAGCCTCTATCTTAATCACTCCTACTCTCCAATATTATATCAATACGAGGAGACGGCTACTACTCTATATCATTATCAAACGTGATATGATACTCGACTATATAATTTTGCCAATTTTGCAACATGCTTCCAATAAGTAGTTTTCTGTGGGTGAAATCAATTCACATCATTTTGCCGATTTTGTGTTCTGATCAGGATATCAGATAGACGTACGATATCGTATTGCCCTTTATAATAGAGAAATATAACAATATGCAACTAACAGTAAAGACCCTCAAGGGTGGTAAATTTACCATTGAGGTTGAGAATTCAAATACTGTTGCTGAAGTTAAGACTGCCATTGTAAGTTTTTGTGTGTGTGTGAATGAGATGTTTTTAAGATTTTGGTATTGGATTGGATATATATTCCGTGGACATGAAAAGCCAGTGGTATACTATAATATCTTGAAAATTGTGTATCATTCGGAAATGGATAGGAGTCGAGGGTATTATATTTATCGGCCTTCTCACAAGAGATTGAATAGGGCGGATCTGTGTAGTAGTTGGTGGGATATAATCTGTGAGGAAAGTTAAAGTATGATGAGGTGGTTATAATAAGTAGTGAGAGGAATGGAATGTTGGACTTATTAGAGAAATATATCATGGGATCATCGTGTAGGTTTTTCTGCATATCATATCATATCGTCTAATTACACATCTCATGTTTACTGCACACAAAAACAACTACCATTATGATCAAAACACAATCCATTGGGAACTTTACATATATGTACACAAACAACAATACAATAATGATGAGTATAGGAAGGTGTCAAGTCCGAATTACCCGCAGCTAGTATGAAATTGATCCATTCAGGAAAAGTTTTGAAAGATGATGATAAGATTGATAGTTGCAATATCAAACCAAATGATTTTCTAGTTGTTATGATTGCCAAGGTGAGACAGAATGATAAAAGAAGAAGGAATTGTGTCTATATTATCGAAATATTAATACACAATATCAAAGTTTGTATTTGTTTATAATGGGTACTGTATTGTTATCAATTGTTGGCTAATGACTCATATCATATGAACAAATCTCAACTCGTGATGAAAGGCCAAGAAAGCTCCAGCACCAAAACCTGCTGCCGCGGCACCTGAAACACCAGCAGCATCCACAACTGCAAGTACTCCAGCTGCCCCGGCTGCAGCTGCTGCATCAAGTTCAACTGCTGCCGCGTGAGTATAATTCAATTATGAATGTCAACTAAGTGACTGTCTGAACACTTACTATTGCTTACAAATCTTTTCCTCAAATCAATGTATATAGTGCTGCTGCATCAACACCAGCGGCTGCTCCGGCTGCATCCGATGTTAGTTCGCCTGATGAATTCCCAGCAGAGGTAGTTAACAATCTAAAAGCATTAGGATTTCCAGATGAGGCAGTAAAGGCATGCCTTCGCGCCTCGAATGGCAATCCAGATGTTGCAGTAGAATTTTTGATGAATGGTATTCCGCCAGGTATTGGTGGTGGCGGAAGTGCACCTGCTGCCGCCGCTCCTGCAGCAGCTAGTAGTGGAGGTGCATCAGGTGGAAGTTCAGAGCCATTGGCAGCATTGAGGAGTCATCCACAATTTGATGCATTACGACGACTTGTACAGACCAACCCTAGTATGCTTCAACAGGTTTTAGCACAGATTGGTCAACAACAACCAGAACTATTACAAGCAATCAATGCCAATCAGGCTGCCTTTCTTGAAATGATGAATGAACCCGTGGCTGATGCTCCTGGTAAGAAATTTTGTGTGCATGATATGTGCTCATGAAATTACATCATATGAATAAGTCTCATCCACTTAACATTCAACTCTACGAATCCACAACATTAGCGGGTGCCCCAGCAGTACCACCAGTGGCTCAACCAGCTGGAGCTAGTGCTGCAGGAGGGGCAAATCCCTTTGCTGGAATGCCAGGAATGGAAGCTCTTGGCAATCCTGCCCAACTCGCTCAAATGCTACAGGCCATGCCTCCACAGGAACAGCAGGCCATGGCACAAATGATGGGAATGGATGTCAACCAGCTACAACAATTGGCAACAATGATTAGTGCAATGCCTCCTGAACAAGTTCAACAACATATGAGTGCGGTAAGTGACTGTAATACTTGTGTGATTGCACTTTTGCATCGAACATGTCCTTATTGCTCGTTCTGTTTGTTGATACAACGACAATCTAAAGGCTATGCAAGCACAAGGTCTTGGGGGTATGATGGGAGGTGCTGGAGGAGCACCTGGCATGGGTGGTGGAGCACAGGTGTTACGTTTATCAGAGGAAGAGATGGCAGCAGTAGACCGATTAACAGAAATGGGGTTTGACAGGACAGAGGCCGCTCAGGCATATTTGGCATGTGATAAGAATGAGGCATTGGCTGCTAACTTATTGATGGATGGTGGATTTGGTGGAGGAGGAGGATTTGGTGGCGGTGGTGATGCAAACGGTGGAGGAGATGCCGATGGAGACATGTACGATTAGAGATCTTGGAAGTTTTGTATGGATCGGAAAGGGCATATAGCTAGATAGTATTGGTCTAGGTGTGCTTATACTTGCTTTGCTCAACCCACATCTAAAACCATGTAGTATAGAACTCCAAACTGTCTATATTATATGTCTATCTTACCCTTCTCTTGTCCTACCTTGTGTGAATTGAGGAAAGGCTTTTACTAAAGTTGCATGCAAAGCTTTTTTGGTCTTGATATTTGAGAACACTAGCAATCAAGTAATCACACGATTACTACTACACCCACATCATTGCCCTGCTTTCATAAATTGCAAAGCGGAACTATTCTATATATTAAGAATGGTAGAAGCAAAGATAAATCAACTTCTAGGTCAGTTTGTAGAGAAGTTATTGTTTGCTGTATTGTATCTATCCAAATGATATGCCTCTCACCCCATTTCATTTCTAGGTCACGGGATACCCGCTGTCTTTTACATTGGGTTTGGTGTCTTCTTTCTTCTGTTAACACTGAAACGATGCCGACAAGTAGAAGCGATGACGAAAAAGAACCACCACCAGATGTCATACTCCGACGTTTATCCTAAGGAGAATCCACTTGTACTTCGCCGAGCTGGATTTGATACTGATTTGCTCTTTGTTTGGTTTAATTGTAGAGGTAACTGGAGGCATGAGAGGCACTCAACATGGACTTTTCCATCAGCTTGCTCATGAATCAATGTATATATCATATCTATTTGTCGGTGCTATATTCGTACTCGAGCAGAAGCTATATCCATATGCTCATCGTTATGCATTATCATTTACATTCTTGCTCTGCTACTTCATGTGGAGAGAACATGCATTGATGAAAGAGGACATGTCAGATCGAAGAATACACATGTTGCAAGCAGAAATCAACTTTGCCCTGTGCCTTTCCTGGGCATATTCATCTTACAATACCAAATCTCTGTTTTCTTATGTTGTTAGTTTGGGTCTCATTATACTCAATGGATGTTGGTTGATGACCGCAGGGCTAGCAGGTTCATACTGCAATGTAACTATGCATATGGTAGCTCCTTTATTCGTCTTGGAGGCACTCTTTATTGCATCTGGAATCGTGTTGTGCACTGTGTATTTCGTATCATCAACATTGCACGATATAAAAAGTGGAGCTAGCAGTAGCAAATACTCAACTCTTCCCATAGCGGGCAATGAAGGATGTGTATTGCAAGAGTATTCTACTGTTGATGATGAAGAACATGGACTAAGCATTGAAGTATTGCAGTAGTCATTGATATGGAAGCCATCTCTGGGTCTCACTTAGGTCGAAATCAAAGTAATGCCAAGTAATTGATAAACTAATCAACAGCAGGTAGTTGTATCAAATCGGACAGATCTTCTTAACTAGTTGGTGATTGTATTCTTCATTTAATATTGAAATGACGTGCACACTATCATAGTACCAAGAGGCATGGAATGATCCCTCCGATGTTATTGGAACATTCTTATTCATTGTGGTGCGATCCAATACATCTACTTTGCACTTTAACTTGTTTGCGTTAAACATTTTGTGGGGATTTGGTACATTGATGACTGTTGGGGGATGACTAATGAGATGTAGTTTGATTGTTGGATGCTTTGACATAAATTCTTCCATGACGCATGTAAAGTCTGATTGGTTAGTAAAAGGGTACTTATGTTCCCAGCCCAGGTTGATAAATGCATTAGTTGCATTTAGCCGAGGCAGTATCTCCCATAAAGTAGAATTGACATCTCCTGTAAACCTTTTTCTATTGTTGGGAGAGCAATCTCCTGGCTCACATCGTGATGTTGAACTAAATGAGGTGAAAGGTGGAAAATCATGATTGATATCAACTATACCAATTTGTGCACTAAGATAAACCAAATTAATTGTGCCATACTTTGTTCGTCTTCTTGTATATCTATTCTCAATTGATGTCAAAGGACCACCTTGATTATTATCTCTCCAGCAATCACATAAACTTGATTGAACTTCTTCTGTCGAAGATGCATTATTATTATTATCACTAAAGTCTTCAATCATAGAAGTTGATTCTTTGAACCATTTTTCCAGCATAATCTATGTATGTAAGTAAGCACTCTTTATCGTTCTTTGTATTAGTGTATGGAGATTGATCATCACACTTCATAAACTTTTTAGTTTTGAGATAACTTGCTAGATGCATGTATTGATACCGAACTCGACTGTCACCAATAAATACTACTGTCTTATTCGCAAGACAATTGTTGAAACCATCGTATGTAAAAAGTTTGACATCGATTGGTTTGTTTACATCATCTTTATCTCCCATGTATCTTGGCACCATACTGTCGTCTAAACACCAATTGTCAGGTACTAGAGATGGCATTCTATTGCAAGGCCGATGTTCTACTAGAATGTCGCTACCATGACCAATATTGCCATGCCAAACCAACTGATACTGCTCTGTAGGGTTATTATACGTACTCGAGAAACAGTAAATTGCAGTAACAACTATTGCTATGCAGCCACGTCTTATCATCTGGATATGTTCTATGCATCAGCAGATCTAATTTAATATATAGGTATAACGATACTAGATCGATGAGTCCCCTGCTAAATATTGTTATTGGATTTGGTATGCTCTCAACAATTGCGTGGACCATTGGCTTATCAGTATCTGATACAGATATCAGATAAACTCAGGGGTTTTTTGAATATGAACCCCTGGATAAACTGATAAACTTCACCTACTCTCATAAAAGATACCGGAGGCCAGTTCGAGTAAACAGAGACTACTCTCATAAAAGTTCATCTACAGTAATATGCAGAGCTCATCATTATAGATTGTAGGATAGAGATATGGAGAATAAGCCCTTGCCGTACCTCCTCGCTTACGGATAAAGCGTCCTTATCGTTATAGGTTTGTGGTGAGATAGAAGAATAAATGAATAAGCGTGTCGTTGTCGGGATACTAAGTTATATTATCTTTATATATTGGTGTACTACTCATACTACAACAATAAATACATCAGCCACTAACAATACAAGTATAATATCATCAGCAACATTATCTAAAGATGACAATTCTCCTCGTATTCGAGTCCTTATTGCTAGAGCAGTTGGGCCCTCAGAGGCTCAGAATGTGATTGACGATGTACAGCATAACTTCATCAATACACATAATTCGAAATCACAATGTAATAGAATACAACAAGCAAATGAGATTGATCCATTCGCAAACAATACTGAAGCATTTCCAAATCATATACTTTGTGAATCAAACTTTGTTTTACCCCAAGTAGAGGTTGAACATCTTATATTTGCTCGTAATTCCGATGTTGCTAAACAGATTAATAATGCTTGCAATAGTTCAATAAGTAATGTTGAAGTTATAGATGTCACAGGCGACTCAATAAAAGTTATGAATTGGATCAATTATGTAGATGAAGATCGGCTCATTGGATTTGATTATGTCTGGTTAGTTGATGGTGATATTCTAATAAGGAGTCTCAATTGGATAGCATTCTGGCAACAAATTACATTATTCAAACCTAAGATATCTCAGCCGTCCATTATTGGAACTACTAAAGATGGTTATTCAAGTTGGCATCCTGTCTTAAGGCATCAAGCCGACTCGCGTATCGTTGCTGCGGAAACAGCCCTTATCGAATTGATGGTGCCTTTGTTCACTGTTGATACTTGGCTAGGAATTAGACAAATCATATTATCTCTTCCAATCCTATTAGAAAGGATAAAAGCAGGCGGTACGAACTATATAGACGGATGGTGGTGTCATTATGCAAAAACAAGTTTATTAGAAGAACATCAGCAAAGCCCTACTCAAGATCCATCTGTGTATAAACCAACAAATCATTTAATAGACCCAAAAAACATATCATCAATTACTCCACTAATGGAACGATCATGTGTAATACTCTATCAAACTCCAGTGGTGCATAGTAATAAGAAAACATTGAAGAAGACTTTTCAGTTCCGTCAAACAACAAAGATGGTTGAGAAGTATCTTGTCAAGAACTTTAACGTTGCTATATTTGGAGGACGTGCATATGAGGCATTTGCTACTGTACCTCGCAATAACATTACAAGTACTAAGACAAATATTTAGCTTTACAAGAGTACAATTATCATTAGAGGAGATTGTGAATAGACTGATTGTTGGTAGGATATCTATATACATTCGTAATTCTCTCTCTTTTTTACTTTACACATTTATATGATGAACTATTATGGGGTCAAAACAACTTTAACTATGACACACATCTTTTTGCCTCTTCAACAACCCGTGATAACTGATAATAACCTGGCTTGATAGCCTTCTTGAGCTGCCGTGTTATAGATGTCGTGTCAAAAGAGCTACTAGTTGAGTTGAGGCTTACACTGATGGGTACTCCAAAAGGATAGCAGTCAGGAATAGACAGAGTCATGTTAAGCCGATCACCTTTCCTTGAATCCCCGGCGGTTGTGGAAGATAGATATGCAGTGAAGTCATATCCATCTTGTAGTGAATCACTTGGCTGGAGGAAGGAGTTTTTGCATTGACCGAGAACAGAATCAATCTCTTTCGCTGCTTGTTCAATACGGGCCACTCTCAACTCAGCAAAGTGAATCATAGATGAGATCTCAGAAGGAGTTGACAGACGGCTGCGCTTCATATCTTGACAAAGCAAATCCATTTTGCTCTTCAAGAAACCTGAGACAGCTGGATGGAACCTAGTTTGTTTCAAGCCTGTATTATTAGACAGGAAAGAGTTTGTCGATCTTGGTAGGCTGCCAAATTTGGCTTTTAGTGAGACTTTGGAGTTTGCATCGATGGTAAATGACAATTGAATACTAGTCTCTGCGGCCAGTCCACGGAATACAATACTAATTGATGAATCGCTAGAACCCGTAAGAACCCAGTTGTGTAACTTTTCAATAGAGAAGAACTTGAAGTAAGAACTATCTGCAGTTTGGCGTTGGCCTCTCTCATCCTTGAGTAGACCTTCTGACTTCTCATTTGACTTTGACACTTGGTGAATAATCTCATGAGTTGATTGAAGTGATTCCAATTGACGCTCGGCTTCTTCCACTTGAGCCTCAAGCTCTGATACTTCATCCATACAACTTGAAACTTCACCCTTGGTACGCTCAAAGTTACGCTTTGTTTGCCTCCTGGCGGATCGAATCAACAAAGGCAGAGCAACTTGCTCCCGATTTTGATCTATCAAAGTAGATTTGTCAGTAATGTCTGCCTTATCCTCTTGAAGCTGAGGAAGAGTCTCGTCCTCAAGCACATTACTGTACATATCTGTCACGTTAGTTAACCAATTATTCCAATCAAAGAATTGAGATTCAACCTCTGCTTGGAGACGAAGCCTGGCTTGATCCTTTGTGGATGTGCCTGTACGGATCTGCTGCTGTAGGCTTCTCATTAATTCTTCATTGTTCTGAATAATCTGCATGAAATGCGAATTGTTATCAATACTTTGAAGCTGTCCCTCAATTTCATCGCAAATGGTGGCAAGAAATTTCTCAGACTCGGGCTTTACAGAAGGGTAAGTGTTTCCAGACGCAGCAATGAGAGCTTGAAGAAATGTGTCTTGATTCATTTCCATCTTTTGATCCCAATTGATACTTCCAACATTAACAACTTCCTCCAACTTTAGATCCACTGGCTCAGGTGGTGGTGCGGCAGCAACAACTTCCTTTCGTGCTAGGCTTCTTGACAATTCTCTCTCTTGACGCAATTCGTGGCTTGCAGTGTTCATACCAAGTTCGGAAATCGTGTCATCCGACATGTGCCTGTTATTGCCACCATCAGCACCCTTCAATAGAACTTCCAAGTTACTATCCAATGGCATCGTTTGTGAGTGGGTAGTTGCCTCAGCTTCGCCGGCATTATTATCAGGAGCGGCATCCAACAGAGATGCCATTGTACCCTCAATGTTCATTGTATGTGAGTCTTCATTCAACATATTACCATTACCATCATTACGCACGGGTGGTGTTGATGTTGATGAACATGATGATGGAAAACTCACGTCATTCTCATTATTATCCTTGTCAGGGCGATTGAACAAGAGCGATGCTAGTGTACCCTCAAGCTTCAACGTCTGTGAATCTTTTGCTTGGCTTGACTTGTTATTTTGACCGCCAAGGAGAGATGCAACAGTGCCTTCCAACTCAACAGTCTGTGTCGGCTCAACCAATGACATGTCTTCATGACTCGTGTCATTCGATTGTCTTCGAGAACGATTAGATGTGGTAGATACACTACCAAGCGATGGTAAAGAGAATGTTCCACTTTCCTCGGCAGGATTGTTGACGAGATTGAACATGTTTGTTTCAAGCTCTGCAGTTTTCTCGGCTCTTAAAAACGACATACCACCCTCACTACTACTTCCAGACACATCTTTACTACCATCAAGCTCATCAATTGGATCCATCAAGATTGAGGTATCATTTCCCTTGGAAATAAGCCTTTCCAAATCATTTTCCAATTCTGCAGTTTGTTCTTCTTCCTCGGGCATTGTAAACTGTTCACGAACAGCTTCTGGATTCATGGGTGTCATGCTGACAGAAGGACTTCCAACATTGTACTCTGCCGCTTCGGGTGAGCCAAATCCAACCTTTCCCCTAGGTTTGGCAGTTGCCCCGCCTCCTCGCTTCTTGATAGAGCTGAGAATACCCTTGGGAGTCTTTGACGTTGCACCAGCTGCCATAGTGCCGCTAGGAGTATGAGGACTACTGTTCTCCTTGTTAGTTGCGGTGGTAGCCTTTGGACTCTCGTCATCATCTTGAACATCGGATAGAATACCCATAAGATCAGCCGTATCGGCAGTGTCACGACGCTTATTCCTTGAAGAGTGCTTGGTGTTGACGACAATTTCACCACTGTCTTCCTCCTTATTATCAAGTGATGAACTCTTTTTTGACACTTCATTTTCGATACCCTGCATCAATTCACCAAACATTAATGTTTGAGTTCCCTCAGCTGCACCATTCTCCTTGGGGCTTAAAGACAAGAAAGGATACTCTTTAGACAAGGAAGTCGAGGAGGTTGAAGTAGGCTCGTTTTCATCTGGTGGTGAGTTAAAGAGACTCCTTGCTGGAGATGGAGCAGAAGATGAATGCTTGGGTGATGCACTTCTCCTAGCACTACGAGTATTTCGAGCAGGTGAATCAATTCCTGGAGATTTCATTGGTGACTTCCTTGCTCCTCGAGTATTCCTGGCTGGAGAGTTGGATGGTGGTACAGGAGATCTCTTTTTGGCTCCACGAGTATTCCTAGCTGGTGAATCGGCAGGTGGCAAAGGAGATCGCTTGGGTGATCTCTTGGAGCCTGTGTAGATGAAAGTGAGTTGAAAGAAAGGGGGGTTAGTTAGGAATGAATATAATTTGTAATAGACAAACCGGGGAATGTCAAGAAAAGAATTACCAGCAGGACTCTTACGAGGAGATTTCTTGGCAGAACCACGTGTATTCCTCGCAGGAGAATCAACAGCAGGCGACTTCTTGGGGGATTTCTTTGCACTTCGTGTATTCCTGGCTGGTGAGTTGGCAAGTTCAGGAGACTTGGGTGGAGCCTTCGTCGGGGGTGATTCTTGCTCCTTCATACCTTCAGTGTTATCCACAACATCCATTGATAAACGACCCCCTCCAGGAGCTTGCTCTTCTTGTTTTGACATGGCAAGGGCAGGTAAACTCATACGTTTCTTACTCTTCTTCTCCTTACGTAAACTAGCCGTGAGTTTACGAATCTTGGTAACATCGCCTCCCAAACTCTTACGTAGTGTGGGTATGCCACTACCGCGTTGTTTCTTCCCCGATAGGAATGATGGGGAGGGGCATAGACCACTGGTGCTGTTGGGAGTAGAGGCAGCGTTATTGTTGCTTGTGGCAAGTGGAGTTGATTCTTGATTCTTCTCCTTCCCAGATTCTTCATCAACGTTAAGAAGATTTGCCAAGTCTCCTTGAGAGGCTGTAGATTCAACAAACGATGTTTCACCACTTCGACGTTTGGCACTTCCCTCCTCACCATCGGCCATCATTTTGGCACTCTCCTCAATCAACTTGGACAAGTCCGTGGTCATGGTTGCCTCCTTCTTATCCTTATTTGCGACTTGTTTTCCATCTTCCACTTCGTCGTCAAAGTTGGCAAGCATACTATCCAAACCACCAACTGATCGGGTGGTATTATCTGACGTACTATTATCATTCAACAAACTCAATTCACGAGAAGGACTCTTCCGTGGCGTGCGTGACTTTTGATGGGATGTAAATTCCAAAATCTCACTGTCCTCTTCGTCTTCTTCTTCTTGATTAGCAGCCAACCGTTCCTGTTGCTCTTCCCCAACAGCGGCAGCAGCAGATGAAGGTAATACACCAGTAACATTCATTGTTAAATCTGGTAATGTCAACGTGGATGAAGCTTCCAATCCAACACCATCAATTAATGATGAAAAACTGTCACTAATTTGACGTTCTCCTACAGCTTCCGCTTTATTATTATCTCCCACTGCTGTATCTCCCTGATTATTATTCTTCCCAGCTAAATTCTTATCACCAAAGGGTTTCTCCCAAACACTATCCATCCTCTTTCCCTTATCTTTGTCCACGCCATCTTTATTGCCATACAATTCCTTAGCCCGATTAGCCAATATACCTCTCATTTTCGTATTCTGTATAAAGTTACTAGTACTTAATTCATGCGTATCACTTAATGTTGTACAATTCAATGGATCTCCACTTGATACTGACGACGTGGTGGATAATTTAGATGAGGTAGTACTTAATAGCGATTCATTTAATGGATCTAAGGCAATGGAGGTATTGTTAGATGCTGTGGCCATTTTTAATATTTCAGCAGTGGTATCGTTATTTAGTTGGAATGAATTATCTATGGCGTTTGCTGCTGATAGTGATGCTGTGTATTCACCACCCCCGTTTTGTACACCACTACTATCTCCCATATTTTGTTGACTATTATTATTACTGCTATTGTGATGTTTACGACGTTTCTTTTTAGAGGAGGCAAATGGCGTACCCTCGAAGTGATAATTACGCACAACATCCTTTTCCTTACCGGATGCTACATTAACAAATTTATCAACAACTCGCTTTGATGGTGTCATATTATTTGTTGATATTGATGTATTTAAATTGTTACTGTTGGTGGTAATGGCTGTGGTAGTTTTGGGTACATTCCATCGTACTTTATTATTACTTGATTGTTGTTGTTGATCACCTCCGCTGATGGATTGTCGTGATGGCTTCTTTTTATTGACGGCATTTTCGACGCCTTCACCTCCAAAGGTATTACGCCTACTATTGGACTTCTTATTGTTCGCTATTGACGGCATGATTGCGGTATATTATTGAAGACTAGTACCTACGCCGCTCTCCTTGATATTTTATCAAGAGCTCTATGTAGTATCACTGAGAGAAACGGTCGACTAACTTAGCAAATAAACGGTATCTATGTCCTACTCTCGATCTCAAACAATAAAGAAAGTCTATCTTCCCTCCACTAAACTTCACACCCAAAGCTTTTTTTACTAACAAAATGTAACTCAGTCAATATTGGGTATTTTGAAGTCAGTAAACCCTCTATGGTGGTCTACAAGATACACTCAAAATACTTCTGATAAGAAAATTAGCTTGCATGCTACATTTTCTGGATTTTTCCTGATCTGAGGCATGAAACCTGCCTACATGTGACTGTAAAAGTATGGTGGAGGGACTTACAATCATGCTGGGAGTGTTCATCAACTTGTTATACGCCCATACAATGCCAAACAACCACTATTGCAACACCTACATGATGGCATACCCCCACTTGATGGCCAAACATTGGCTGAGAGTCAGCAGAAAATCAAGATTTTTCCTGATCTGAGGCATGAAACCTGCCTACATGTGACTGTAAAAGTATGGTGGAGGGACTTACAATCATGCTGGGAGTGTTCATCAACTTGTTATACACCCATACAATGC
>Ga0214477_101035_pt1 | contig 15768 bp, 16 predicted proteins | sample M1_20Mar14CPVII9_FD_165058 | JGI IMG/M metagenome (GOLD analysis project Ga0214477, IMG submission 165058) | Marine eukaryotic communities from Monterey Bay, California, United States - M1_20Mar14CPVII9sort6BwellC16 | ecosystem: Environmental > Aquatic > Marine > Unclassified | place: USA...
CGTTCTGTCTGGGCTCAATGTGATGGTAGATGCAAAGCTCTCGCTGTTGCCATAATCTAGAGAACGATATGATATTGAACACTAGGTTGTCTGTATGATAGTATACGATATACTTTGTACTAAAACACTTGGATGAGTCGATTTAGTTAGGATTTGGGTTGGTATACTCTTTAATGAAGTCATTTGAATCATTATTATTTAATATCTAGTATTATCTTGACTTCGCGCAGATATGATGCATTCGGTGCATATATTTCAATTATTAAAAAACATAACATTGACATAAACAGACATAAACACGCCAGTATGGTTGCAATTAATAGAAGATCGACTACACCACTATTCCGTACGATTACTTGGATATCAATAGTATTATGTACTTCATTTCTATCATTCTATATAGGTATATGGATTGGTATACAAACTACAACTTCAACAAGTTCAGAAGATAGAGTGGTTCATGCACCAACTCTCAATAATATTTACTCAGATGGAGATATACAACAAAAAGCCGAGGTACTTGCCAAACATATGGTTAGTTCACAGCTTGACGATCTATGTAAAGAGCATATCTCGTCTATAGATAGAGATATACGCGGTACCCCAACTCTCTTCTCTAAATCGATACAACATTTTGCACAAGGCCTTGTCAAAGTTTCTAAGGACGATTTAATGACGACATATGACTTTGGCGTACCTCCAAATCCAAATACAAAGAGTTATGATGCATTAATATTATACAATAAGAAGGATTCACTACCCAGTAATAAGACTATATCAAGAGCAGCACAATATAAAGACCCTACACAACAATCACTACCTCATATATCTGCAAAAGAAGCAACAGAGAACTGTGATACAATGAATGTAGTACTAACAAATAATCCGGGTAATACACGGCAATGTTTAGCACTAGTGGGTGGTCAATATCAAAGTTATCATATACAACGTTGGTTGAGACGAAGGCCTGATAATAAAGGAAAGCTTGACCCATCAATGCCATTGAAACTAACATCCAAAGGGTATACTGCTAATGGGAAACAAGAGTTTGTACCGCCAAAAGAAAAGCATGTCAAAGCACATCAAAAGAAGTTAGTTACCTATCTAACTGAGATTGATAGTATAAAAGCAAATCTACGAGAGATACTAAAGAAGATTAGTAAACAGAACACAGTTGTTGTGCTCACTTGTAATCAGGGTCAATCTGAACTATTAATGAACTTTGCCTGCTCGGCACATGCACGAGGATTTGATCTGAGTAACTTGTTGGTATTTTCTACTGATACAGAGACAGATGAACTAGCGAAAGGAATTGGGCTGACATCATTTTATGAAGAGAAGCTCATGGCCTCAATTCCGAAGAAAGAAGCAGCTTCATATGGTGATAGTGTGTTCACTAGTGTCATGTTTGCCAAGGTACTCTGTGTTCAGTTAGTAAACGAGCTTGGATATGATCTTTTATTCCAAGACGCTGATGTCGTGTGGTACAAGAATCCATTAGACTACTTCCATGACAAATCTCTGCCACAGTTTGATATATACTTTCAAGATGATGGAAGTAGAGCTGAACGATATGCACCGTACAGTGCTAACAGCGGATTTTACTTTGTACGGAGCAATGATAAGACAAAGCACTTTTTTCGGCAATTCATTTACTCATCCGATCTGATTGATACATGGAATAGTCATCAACAAGTCATGATTGCATTGCTCGGTGAGCATAGTTCAGTGTTTGGTTTAAGTGTCAAGATCTTCTCCAAAGAGCTTGAAGAGTTTCCTGGCGGTGTTCAATTCCACCGATGGAAGGATGCAATGAAGAAGCTAATGAAAGGAGAATCAAATGCATACATCTTTCATATGAGTTGGACACAAAATAAAGATGATAAGGTCGAATTCTTCCAACAGATGGGAGAATGGTACTTGAAAGATACATGCAGGAGTAATGCTCGTGATGTAAGTCATAATGATAGCAGTCTACTGAAAGAATGCTGCTCTATCGAGCCTATCATTACATGTCACTACAAAGACAAGCCAAGTAAGATTCCATGTCCAGATTCTCCTCTTATAACGGAAGCAGGGAAGCCTTTCTTCAAAGCGTTCACTAAAGCAAATAGTTCATTTTGGTGATAGTAGAGCAACAACAACCTATTGGATTTATTGGTTACATCTAATAGAAGGCTAGTGGGCTGCAAACATACAATTTGGAAGATACAGCATGGATTCATACAATCTGAGTATATACTGAGCACTCCGTGTCACTAACTTTGCCTCCTTTGTCAGCACGCTGGATAGCCCTCTTGTAATCTTCTACCTTTGTCCTAATCATCCAAAGAAAGAGGAAACACACAACAACTGGATAATACCAATCGGGAAGAGGATTAAGTTCAATATGAAATGGCTTATATAAGAGATTTGCGACCAGACTTTGACTACCAAGGTATCCTATCGCTAATCCGACTTCACAAATCCTCTCTAATTGGTATGAAATATCTGCCTCGTTTGGGTTGTCTTGTTCAAGCCTTTCCTTGTCTTCGATGGATCCATATATTGATTCTAGAGTAGTAAAAATGGCAATCGATGAGCATAAACTTCCAGTGATAGCAAGAGCAAGATGCTGAAGGATAGATGATGTTGTCCAAGCTAATGGTTCAAGTAAGCAGAACGAGATGATTGCCCAACCATTGTTCGCTACCCATCCAAAGAAACCTAACATAAAACCGACACAGAATGATGTAAGTGCTTCGAAATAGAGATGATGATCATAAATTGATGGAGACGACGGCTTGGATAATGCAGGCGTAGGAGACGAGCCAAGAGTTTCATCGTTCTCTTGTTCCAATGGGATACCCATACAGCAGACTTCCTCCTTCTCGCAACTATTATTCATCTTAACCTTCTTACTTGGAGATGTGTCTGCTACTATTCTTTAGACAGGCTAGATTTACTGGTTGTTACTCGGAGATGTGCTATTTGTTTGACTAACCCTCTTGCGGGGAGGATGTGTGTCTCAAAAAAGTTGACAGATGAGTCGCACTCCAAAATTCTTGGAATCGCACCTCTTCTCCTCATAATTTATTGTGTGGTCAGTGTGTACAACAGCAGTAGCCTGCTGTGTAAGGCGCGGCCAGTAGTGGTGGCGTATACAAATAAAGAAACAGGCTGAAAAATTGAGTCTGTGTAAAAGAGGATGCCGACAACAAAAGATTTGATAGAGATAGCTGCTCTAGAAGATGAGTTTGATTTATTTGATGGTGAGCTAATAAAGGCTGGAGAAGCAAAGAAGAAGAAGCGGTCTCAATCAAGTGCATCATCCACTTACTCTTTCTACCCTATTGAGGCACAGCAATCTAATGAGAAGATCTATAAAGTATCATCCTCAATTACCAATCCTCCACATCATCACACTGTACCCCATAATCAAACTATTCTTTTAGAAGGATTCAAATGGAATGATGATGGTAAACAAACTGGTGGGGACATTGTTGATCAAACTCATCATACTGCTGCTAATGGATGCACCGCTACTTTAACATCATCATCAACAACGCCACCAACTACTCCATCTTCTTCTTCAGATACATTTGACAAAGAAGTTTGGGATATCGTCTTGGAAGCAAAGAAGGCCTACCATGAACAAGTATCTAGTGAGCCTTTCAACCCACAAGATCATGAACTTCTCCCTTCGAATCTAAGTCAATCATCCGATGACAAACCACAGTTATCATCACCTTCGGAACCTAGTCTCCCTGAAAATGGGGGGCACCTGGTGGCCACATTTAAAGATGGTAGGCCTTCTGTCAGTGTATCAATATCATTCTCAGGGGGGAGCCTGATGACCACATTTCATAATAGCAGGCTTTCTATTAAATTATCAACCAATAATCAACGGAAGAGCGTTAAGTCATCAAAGGCCAAGCTTGTAAAGGTTGCTACTATTGAGGAATTGAAGATGGAATCCCCTCGTTTGTGTAGTGATGAATCATGCAGTCTTGTTGCTTGTTGTCAATGGGAATTGGATGGGGAGTTATCACATGAATGCCTTGATCATCAGGAGAAGTAAGTTTAAGTATTATATGCTCTGCTTGTTCTAGGTGTATTCTGTATTTGTTTCTAACTGCACCACCACCTCTTCATAACACACAGGAACTTCGGTGGTTGGAAGAAAGGCAAAGAATTACCAATCGATTCAATGTCGGAGGAGCATCACGATACCATCGTCAAACTCTGTTCTAATAACGAGAATCCAGATATGCCGTATCTTCCACCCATCCCTAACTTGCGTCAGCTGCTTAAGAAGAACATTAAGTTATCTCAGCTAGAAGATGAGGCTGGTAACAAGTTAGATGTGACATCCAGCAACATAGTTGGTGTCATGAAAGGGGTCGCCCTTGAAGACCTAACCGAGCTTCAAAGGTCTCTTATCGGCTATGATCAGACAAACAAGCCACCCGCTGACTTTGATCGACAAACTTGCAGCCCGGTTGTTGGGAGGCATCATGACAATCAGAGACGATGTGAGGCCAAGCTCAAGAATAGAAAGATGAAGAACCTCATCAAGCCGGATGAAGACGTTCCTCTCTGTCTTGGCAGTATCCCATACGGTCGCAATCCGAACAGTACTACAAAGATGGTGGTTCTACTGAATCACTATCAAACTTGGCAAGAGTCTCGATCCCTTGGGCCATTACATACAGCTCGAGCCTTGCTGTCGGACGGGTCGTGTCGATCAGATACTCCCGGATTGATCCGTGGTAGTTTGGGCCCGAGAAACTATGACCTATGTTACTGGCTTGACTTGTATGCCATTCCTTATCCAAAGGATAGATCTCTCCATGATGTAGTATCCGAGGAAGACGCTAACTTCATGTGGGAATGCCAAGTTGAGGATATACTCCGTCCGCTTCTTGAAGATGATGATGTTGTTCTTGCATTCTGTTCCCGTGCTACATGCCTCAAGTTTGCCAAGTATGTACTTGGGAATGGCTGTGAGAAGCGTGGCATGGAGAAACTACACAAGTTGTACGAGAAGAATCCTTGGAAGTTCATCTCTGCGTCTGATCGTGTGCTCATAGTAAACTACCATGGATCAGCCATCTATGAGTACTTTATGGTCTTGTTGGAGCACAAGTGTGAAGTAAGCAATGCCTTCTTCACCAATGCATTGAAGGTCATCACAGGTGATCCTAATGTTGCACCCTGCACATTTGCTAGTGATATCTTCTCTGAACACTCTGAAATGTTTGCTTTCATGCACAGGGTAATGATGAAGAAGCGTAAACTGGGTGGAACTAACTCTGCCGCGAAGAGGGACGACTCAGTTCTTTCTTATCTTCTTCTTCTAGAAGATGATCTTACCCCCAAACAAGCTCTTGCCTTCTTGGAGACGGAGTGGTCAGTTGAGCATCGTAATTATGTTGTAGGATGGATGAAGTTTTGCAAGATGATTGAGCTTGCAGGCCAGTTACATCGTGATGAGGAGATTGATACGGAAGAAGTGAGCAAGTTTGCGTCACTTGTTGGTATGGAGGTTGAAGATCTTATGAAGAATGCCGAGGCGTGTAGGAAGGGAAGTGCTGAAGGTCGAGCCAAGAGTCAAGCCAAGTTTACTATCATGTCTCAGTTATCAGCTATGATGACGAATGGTACTCTTAACGATGATGTAGTTCTTGAGATGGCTGCACGATGCGGTATGAAGAAGAATGATCTTCTCAAGAAGGCGGAGACTTTCAAGGAGGGTCGAGCTGATGGACAAGCCACTACTGTCAAGAATGGACAAGTATCTTGGCAGCAGAGGTTGGATGAGCTTGTCGAATTCAAAGATAAGTTTGGACATTGTTATGTGCCTCAAGAATATGAAGCTAACAAGCAACTTGGCACTTGGGTGAAGAAGCAACGACAGGAATACAAGAAGTTGAAGGAAGGCAAGAAGAGTCAGATGACTAAAGAGCGTATTGAGATGTTGACTAATGTTGGATTTGATTGGAAACCTCCAACAGGAGGAGCAAGTCTTGCTTATCAACAGTCTTCGAATGTCAACGCTGAGAAGAAGAATGCAAATCAAGATGCTGCATTATTGTACTTCTTATAATGGTATACTGATTACATATTATAAGGGGAAAGGTACTATTCTTGGAACAGGGTATGGTTGATCTGTGAGATTACATGAGCTCTGAGATACTTGCTTGGGATACTTTTTGTTGGGTGCAAAAATCAGCCAATATTAATATGAGTCCAAGATCTGAAATTTGCTTTAGCAGCGTGAACAGCCGCCACAGTGTGAAGAAGGTTGATCTCCTCAAGAAGGCAGAAGCCTTCAAGGATGGTAAAGCTGGTACATCCACTATTGTGATGAAGAAGAAACCAGTATCTTGGGAGGAGAGGTATAATCAACTTGTTGAATATAAGAAGGATCGACTTTAGTATCATTAGTTTAGTGTTTTAAGTTGTGATTACCTAGATCTTTACCAGAATGATTTCCCTTTTGCATCAATGTTTGGAGAATCTTTACACGGTATCTTGCTTGGCTTATCTTTGTAGTGACATGTTATCAAAGGCTCTGCCGAACAACACTCGTTCATTAAACTTCCATGAGCAACATCTTGCGCTTGCTTTCCTATACACTGTTCATTAAGATACCATTCACCCATCTGTTGGAAGAACTTCAGCTTGTTATCCTTGTTATTTGTCCAAGACATGTGGAAGATGTATGCCTTTGAATCACCACTCATAATTTTCTTCATTATATCTTTCTTACGATGATATTGCAGTCCACCTGGGAACTCTTCAGTTTCCTTCTCATATATCTTGATACTTAAGCCAAACACTGAGCTATGTTCTCCAAGTAATGCTATTAGTACCTGTTGATGACTATTCCATGCATCTATCAAGTCGGATGCATATATTAGTTGTCTGAATAGATGTTGTGTCCGGCTATTACTCCTGACGTAATAGAATCCACTGTTAGCACTATATGGTGCGTATCTCTCTTGTCTGGATCCGTCGTCTTGAAAGTATAAGTCAAATTGAGGTATTGATTTGTCATGAAAGTATTCTAATGGATTCTTGAACCACACAATATCAGCATCCTGGAAAAGTAAATTGTAACCAAGTTCATTCACCAATTGTACACAAAGTACCTTGGCAAACATTACAGATGTAAATGTACTATCACCATAAACATTGGCTGCCTTCTTTGGTATTGAAGCCATGAGCTTTTCTTCATAAAAAGTACTTAATCCTACTCCCTCTGCCAACTCTTTAGTTTCCAAATCAGTAGGGAATACTAATACATTCTTTAAGTCAAATCCTCGTGAATGTGCCGAGCATGCAAAGTTCATTAACAACTCGGACTGGCCATGATTACATGTTAATACCACAACAGTCTTTTTGATATGTATCTTTTCCAATAATGATTTAAGACGTACTTTAATATCTGGTGCTTCAGTAAGATAAGTAAGTAACTTCTTTTGATGTGATTTGACATGTTTTTCCTTTGGTGGGAAGAATTCCTGCCGTCCAGATGCAGTCCATGCTCGTGATGTTAACTTTAATGGCATTGATGGGTCTAACCTGCCTTGTCTATCGGGACGTCTCATCCAACGTTGTATATGATAACTTTGATATTGACTACCAACTATTGCAAAGCATTGTCGTGTATTACCCGGATTTGCCATTAATACTACATTCATGGTATCACAATTCTCGGTAGCAGTCTTTGCCGGTAAGAATGGAAGTGGCTTAGTTGGGTCTTCATATCGAACAGCCTTTGCTATATTCTCATTACTGGGTAATGAATCTTTTTTATTGTAGAGTATCAATGCATCTATTCCTTCACTATCAGCATTCGGTGGTACGCCAAAGTCAAATTCAGACATTAAATCTGTTTTAGATACACGTGCTAATCCTTTAGCATAGCTTGATATTGATTTAGTAAAGAGAGATGAGCCCCTTTCATATATAGACGATAGGTCATCTTTTGGAAGTTGTTTACATAATGTATCTAATTGTTCTTTTACCTTTTGCTTTGCAAGTTTCTCAACACGTCGTTGTATTTCATGATCATTTATATTGTTGAATGAAGTTGGTGCACCTACATTATTGTTGTTTGTAGACGGTGACGAAGCTTGTAGACCAGTCCATACTCCACCATAAAAAGATAGAAATGATGAACATGATACAATTAATATCCAAGTAACTGTTCTAAATAATGGCTGTGATGATGATGATCGCTTTGCAGTTGTTTTGATAGCTGTTTGAATGAGATTATCGTTATTAAAGTTGCCACTCGATGGACGTGAACGTTGACGATTCGGAGTATTATTCCGACTTCTACTGCCACCGCCGCCTCTTTCTACGGTATATGAGGAGTCCATTAGATGATTATTATACTCTCTACAGCTGAATGAAGACTATACTTTAGTAGTGAGTAATCGGTTGTTTGGCTGGTGTTATTATTAATTTTGTGAAACTCTCATAAAATGCTCTATTTCTGTATATCTCTCATATCATCAAGGAAAGATATATCCAATATTGTATTCCAGAATATATGTACAAGAGCGTTCGGTACCAGCAGATAATCCTTGATTAGTTATTACACCAAGTATTTTGATTGGTGGTGGCTCCAGGTGACGACGAGAAATCAGGCAGGGGGCAGCATCATCATTATCCTCGGCGGCTGGCTCATACCTATCTATCTAATTCGACGAGTAGAAGGGGTTCATTATGAAGAGGGGTAATATTCGTCCACCTGTATTACCATCATCATCAATACCACCCAGAAGTAGTGGCAACAGAGTATCAAAAACAAAGCCCAAAAACATTGATAACCTATCATGGTTCATATTAGTATTATGTTTATGTTTCATATCATTCTATGCTGGCATATGGATGGCATGGTCGATCTCTCCACAACAAAAAGATTGCAATAGTAGTAGTAATATGAATCCAACAATATCTTCGACTGAACCTTTGCAGTGTGAGGATACATGCTTAAATGCAGCTCGTCGGGCTGGTTCACATGGAGATACATTGAGTAAGAAGTTAGATCTAATATTTGAGGAAAGGATAGATAAGATATGTCCTGGTCGTAATAATGACAACTCATCTACACAAAACAAGAAAGGAAGCAGCAATAGTAAACGCTTTGCTAAGTCATTACAACATTGGATACACGGCATGGTACAAATCAACAGACAAGATCTCTTCAACAAGTTTGACTTTGGCATGCCAAGTAAGTTGTTTTCTACCATGTGTTTAAAGTTGTTACTTTGAACTATTGCTTACGTTTATCTTTGTACAGTGGATCCAAATGCCAATAAAGAAGATGTACTATTATTATATGATTCCAAAAAGGCATTTCCTACGAGTAATGATCAAATAGCACATAATGCCGAGTACAACGAAGGTGATATACCAATAATAGATGCAACTACTGCAACAGGTAAGAAGAGATTGCGTTAATGTATGCATGAGATGTGCTCAATTTCTTCATGCCAATGCTATGGAAACTCATACATCTCAATCATCTGTTACAATAAAGAGAATTGTGATGTTATGAATGTAATGTTCTTAAAGAATGCCGGCAAGAATCAAGGTATGCGTCAATGTGTTGCATTAGTTGGTGGACAATATCAAAGTTATCATATACAAAAGTGGATGAGAGTCGTTGGGACGGGTGCTCATGGAAAGATCGACAAAACTGCTCCATTACGAGTTACCGGAAGGATGACAAAATCAGATGGATATGATGAGCTACTCTATCCAAAACCCAATAATTCAGACATGCATAGGGAAATAATGTTGACATATCTATCAAACTTGCCTGATATCAAGAAAGAACTCGGAGCTATACTGAAAAGAATTGCAATTGACAATACAGTTATCGTCTCGACAGTGAACAAGGGTCAATCAGAACTATTAATGAACTTTGTTTGCTCATCGAAATCTCGAGGCTTTGATCTAAAGAATTTGATACTATTCCCAACTGATGAATATTCACGAGATCTAGCTAAAGGACTTGGTATAGAATCTTATTATGCTGAAGCGTTAATGAAAGACATACCAAAACAGGAAGCAGCAAGATATGGAGATTCAACATTTGGTAGAATTATGATGGCAAAAGTTATATGTGTACATCTCGTTAGTGAGCTCGGGTATGATATGCTATTTCAAGATGTTGATATTACTTGGTACAAGAATCCTTTGGAGTATTTTCACAATAAAGACTCGGCAATTGCAAACTTTGATGTATACTTTCAAGATGATGGGAATAGACAAGAACGATATGCACCATACAGTGCAAACAGTGGTTTCTATTATATTAGAAATAATGAGAGAAGCAAGGTATTGTTCAGGACAATGTTGTACAGCGGAGACTTAATCTTTGCATGCCGGAGTCATCAGCAGATTCTCATTACTCTACTTGCAGAAGCCAACTCTTTAACAGGGCTTAGAGTTAAAGTTCTAAGTAGAGATGAAAATGACGACTTCCCTGGAGGCTTTCACTATCACATGCGCAAGAATGATTATATGAAGAAGTTTGTACATGAACGAGAGAAGATTGATCCATATATCTTTCATATGAGTTGGACGCTGAATAAAGATGACAAGCTAAAGTTCCTAAGACAAATGGGTATGTGGTACATTTCTAAAGATGAGTGTATCGGGAAGGATGCTGATAGCTTCAAGGACGGAGATGTCGTGAGTGCATGTTGCTCATCAGAACCAAACTTCTCGTGCCATTATAAGGACAAGCCGAGTATCAAGCCATGCATAGATTCACCGCCAAAGGATGAGAATGGCAAGTCATTTTGGTAAGAGAAAGGTACACAACTTAAACATTAAACTAATGATACTGAAGTCAATATGAGTTGATCAATCGTTGTGCTAGAGATTATCTATCTTTTCTCTTCTTGGGGTATCCTTCATTTGTTTTCAAACTTTCATCTGTTGATTGGGGCTCTTCGGCATGGATAAGAGTACGTCAGCAGCATCCATAATGCTTTTTGAGCGTTGTCTTGTTGAGGGTTCACTGCCAGGAGAAGACATATCCATCATACCTAGTTCAGCTTGTGCTTGTTCAATTGACCAGAAATCGACAAACTCTTTAGCTGCATCTTCACAGACCTCAGTTGTGAGTTCGTCAATACTTTGCTCAAACTGAGATTCATTTGAAGTCAGGCTGAGATTTGGTAGACAAGGTTCAGCGGGTAGACAAGGCTCGGTATCGACTGTTTGTCCATAAACTACCAATGGGGCAGGCGAAACAGACCTTTGTTTCATAGAGTTCTTGGCTTTCGCTTCTCGTTTCTTTGAGTTCTGAGCAAAGCTGTTATAAAAGGCGACAACCCTTTTCCTCACTGATACAAAATCAAAGCAGGATTCATCAAACACATAGTTCAACTTGGCAGCCAACTCCAATAAACCCTTGGTAAGATTATTAGTATAGTTTCTTTGCTCTGTATTGCCTTTAGATTCAAGATATTCCGTTCGGTTTGAAAGGAGATAATCTTCGAGCTCATGGTAATCTCTGAAGAAGAAGTTCTTCTGTAGGATAATTGGCTCAGAGTTGATACTTCTTTCAAATTGACAACGTTGGTTGGTAGATGACTGTGTGGCTTGGCTATCATCGTTGCCAAAATCAACAGGAACAGTAGCTACCATCTCTTCCCCAATTTGATTGTTCGAGACTGTCACCTTGACCTTGATTCTCTTCTGATGCATATTATCCTTACTTCCGATACTACTGGTACTTGAGGAGTCCAGTTTACGCTTCTTTTTGTCCATGACACTTGATCCATCATTAGAAACTCTCCTAGCTGACATCTTTTGATCCTCTTCGGCTTCTGTACCTTCTTCGCTTGAAGTCATATCAGAGAGATCACATGATGACTTCCGGTCTATACTCTTCTTTGATTGAACACAATATGGGAAGAACACAGTAGATTCATCATCAATAATGTCACTGCTTGATACCATTCGATCAGGTGTCAACGAAAGATTACCTTCACCAATAGCAATCTCATTCCTTTGAGTGGAAGCTTCTCGTGACGATGGCACAGTAGACAGCACAGCAGCATCGGGCAATGATACCGATGCATTCTTTTGCTGATAAAGATCCAGTGCTTCCTTGAGGATCGAATTGATACCTCCCACATCATCCTTTGAGCCCTGACCTGATCCTTCTTTTTGGGACAGGTTCAATAAGAGGCTTTTGATATCGTCGGATATTGATAGTGCAGACAAATTCGACACATTCTCAGGCTTGGGATCGTCGATTGGAGCTTTGTTATCTTCTTTAGTCTCTCCTTTGACCGGCTTGGGGAGAGACTTTTGAAGGGGAGCAGCTTTGACTTCTCCATTCGATTTCTTCTGAGGAGCAGCTGGATTCTTGACAGGCATCGACGTGATATTCTTCTCCAATGGCAAATTATCATTCTCTCCTTTAATAAAGTCCTTGATCAAACTGGGATGAATATCATCTAAACTCTGTTTCTTCCTTCCATCAAAGTGAACAGTAACCTGTTGAGGCTCCTTGCAAAGAGACAGCTTCTTCACTGTGGCCTGTTCGAGTACAAGAAGGAGATGATTGTTTAGCTTGGTGGTGCATTAAAGCCTCGTCTACAATGTAAATGGTATATATCTTACCTTGTACAAGTTTCCATCCTTTGGCCACTTAGCAAGGATACGTGATCCGACTTGGATCTTCTTCATGATAGTAGCGTTGACTCGGGAAGATACACGCCTTTCTTCTTTGACTGCCGGCTTTGATTTTGGTTTACGAAGTGATCTGATAAAACAAACATAAATAGTTAGATTACGAACAGATTAAAAAAGTCTCGTATATTCCATGCACATTACAACTTACCCCTCATCGCCTCGACCAGCTGCTGATACATCCGACCACTCCTCAGGCAAATTGAGCTGAGACCTCGTGGCTATATGTTGGGATGTTTCCATAACATGAGCGTCATATGCCCGTAATGCATCTGAAAGTAATGAGAAGACATGTTCTTCCCCATTAATATCAGCAGTATACCATCCAACGAGATTGGCCCATAAATCTGAAGATTTCTCATCAACCACATTCTTCACACCAAACCATTTCTTCTTGGTCGGTCCCTCATTACTATCAAGACGAATAGTAAGAAGATAATCCTCCTTGTTGAATATGTATGCATCCTCAAGATTATTAATCTTATCACCATCATCAAATCTAAGAGAAGTAAGAAGGTGGTATGTGTTAGTTCATATAGAGCCATACATATCACATGTATTTAAAAATATTCATATCACATATCATACACATCAAAAACTTACTCAATATCATAGAATCGTGTAGACCCATACACTCCACTTTCACTACCCTTTACAACCCGATAACTCTTGACCTTTCCCGGGTACCAAGATGGAGTAGAAGCACTACGTTTATCATCAGGCCAAAAGGCAGCATACACTTCATCTCCCTTATCAAATACCGGCTTGAGTTCCTTCTTCATCTTCTTGAGATAATCTGGTTTAGTCATGATGTGATGCTCCTCAAGATTATCAAGTTTATCCCCATCATCAAATAATACACTATATTGAACTTGTTGTTGACTTGACATCTTGTAAGTCTTGATTGTACCTGGGTACCATCCCGTTGGGGGTGCACTACTTCTATCTAAATCTTGTGACCACCACGCGGCATATACCTTATCACCCTTGTCATATACATTGGTAGAAAGTTCACCCGATTTATTGGCAGGTCTTTTATTGTTCTTAGTTGCCATACCGTTCTTGGATTTAGTTTTGGATCTTGAGGTTGTTTTATCCACCATATCTTTCTTGTTATTGGATATAATACCCTTACCCGCCGATCCTGTAGTAGTAGAAGGCCCGGTCTCCATCTCCAGTTCCTCCACACTAGAATCATCTAATCCTAGTTCAGCCCATAATTCTTGTTTCTCTTTATCTCCCATGCTCGACAACTTTCTGGACGATACTAGTCCGTTACTTTTAGCTTTCGAAGTGATGCTGAAAGTCTGTCCCGACGTGCCAAATCTCGACGTACCTTTTCCCTCCATTGTGGTGATTTATTGATATTATTTAGTAAGCAGCGGCCGGTAATATAATCAATATTGTTGTCAACAATAATGGAGTGTGAGTTGACATCGAGTTAATTATTGTGAGGCCGAAAAGCTCTTCAAGGAAATCAAGAATTTTACTCGTGGATACCGGAAAGATACCAATAAGTAAAGCAATAATAAGCAACATTAGGGAGCATTGTATTGGAGGTGTATATCTAATATGTATTGTATGGGAGGTTTATATTAATGTTAGCAAACACAGATGGGAAATAAATATGCGAAAGATACACTTACTTTATTGTACATAATATCATCCAACATTGCAACACATATCCCCAGACAGCTAATTAAAACACCTCAAGAAACGGTTTGCTCGACTTTCTTGTCCTTCAAGTACTCGAGTTACAAGTGTATAATCATGTCGATCCATTTGTTGGAGGTATCTAAATGCAATAATGATTGCCTGTTACTTTTCATCGGGAGTAGAATCGTTCCCAATCCAAACGAAACATTTATCACCTGTATCTATGATAAACACATCATTCGATACCAATGAGTCTTTTGATAAGGGTACCTCTTTCACTTGAACTGTACCTTCCGAATCAGAAACACTAAACATCTTCTTGTCAACATCCGTGTATATACCACAGTGGACTCCTCCTTGGATGTTTTAATATCTCCCTTGCCACCTAGTAATGACCAAAACTCTTCGTTGTCATCATCAACATCCAGGATACATTCACAATCGCCTAAACGATTCTGTTTGATATTGTGCGACCGATGCACTCTTGTTTCTCTCAAATGGAGATACTGCGGATCCGAACCAAGTCTATATCTTACTACCTGCATCGAGTAAGAAGGCATCCGATTCATTTAGCGATGAACAATCCATTGCAACTTCAAAACATCGAGTAGTCTGTTCCCCCTTCTTTTTGTATACCCTATACAAACAATTAATGCCCAACAAATCATTACCATCCTCATCTGATACGCTACGAAATCCTGAGTCGATACCACCTGCGAGATAAGTTATTCCATCACTAAATAAACTAACAAATCCATTAGACTCTCGCCCTTCAATTTCTCTATGTTGGATAGGCTCTCCTTCTAACAACTCATCTAATTCAACAGTCTTGTATGCAGCAACGCCATACTCATCTTGAGATGACTCACTGCCGATTGCCGATCCAATAATGTATATCCCACAACAGTTTTTCTCCGCCATTCGGATCTTTTGTTGTCGAAAGAACAAGTATGAATCTCCACGATGAAATTGCCATACTGTTGTTTAGGCCATTTATGAATACCAAAGTCAGGATGATCATTCTCAGTACGTCTTCTCACTCTCCATATCTCAATACCAGGCTTTGAGCCTGTATTCTCATCCCAGTTGAAGTCAATCTTTGCAGCAGCCTCACTCCCAATGCCGGCCAAGTTGGTATCTTCAATTGATGTTGGGTATGTCTTCTTTGTATATATCTCTACTGCATTTGCAGCTACATCATTAGTAAATCCCATTGTACAATATATCAATGGATAATAGTGATATAATGTGATGTCTATTGTTGTTGTTGCGGTAATTTTTCCATGCTGTAGGCTAGCAAAACGAGGGGGCAAAAAAGAAAAAAAGGAAGAAGAAGAAGAGAAGAAGGAAAGAAAAGGAAGAGGAGGAGAGAGGGAAAGAGGAGGAAGGGATTTGGTA
>Ga0214477_101036_pt1 | contig 15754 bp, 13 predicted proteins | sample M1_20Mar14CPVII9_FD_165058 | JGI IMG/M metagenome (GOLD analysis project Ga0214477, IMG submission 165058) | Marine eukaryotic communities from Monterey Bay, California, United States - M1_20Mar14CPVII9sort6BwellC16 | ecosystem: Environmental > Aquatic > Marine > Unclassified | place: USA...
TTGAAAAATCAATACGAAAGGCAGAAGTATGACGATTATGATGATGAACGTGTTAGTCACAGCAATTTGAAGGAGGTAGTGTTTCATACGAGAGGACTGATAAGAATCGAAAAAGGTTTGTTTTGTGGCTGCAAATCTCTTGAAAGAATCAAATTACCTTCTACAATCCTAACAATCGAAAAGAGAGCATTTTATGAATGCTTTAGGTTGAGGGAGTTCGTGCTCAACGAGGGAGTTTGGGGGAAGATTGGAGATGAAGCATTTTATGCATGTGAATCACTAAAAAGTCTTACACTTCCTTCTTCTATTCAGGAGATTGGATATGAAGTATTTGCGTGGTGCACAAATTTGAGAGAGGTGATACTGAACGAGGGCATGAAGAAGATTAAGGATGGTTATTTTGGTTATAGATGGTCTTCATTGGATGAAATCGATTCAAAATTCTATAAGAAGGTAAGGAACAATGCATTTGCAGGCTGCCGATCATTAGAATGCATCAAGTTTCCATACATCGCAGCTCGTTTAGAATATATCATTCAGGCTGGTCATGATATTGAGACAAAGATTGAAGAATTCCGTGGCGTATTCGAATGGAGAGGAAATGAGTTACTTTTATCTGCTGCAGAAACGAAGATGAGGAGTAATTTTATAGCAGGTCCCAAATGGAAGTCTGTCGAGGAATGTCTCAACAAGATTGTCAACTTGCTTGCCTTTTATGAATTCAAGGAGGCTACAATATTGTTCGAATTAGCCTTGTGGAAAGCCAAGATTGATCAAACAGAAGGAGCCAACCCAGTCGACCGTGCCGCCTGCCGTACTGAAGTGCCAAGGAGAGTGAAAGAGACTATTCTAAAGTTTATGTTTCGAGGGTATGGAAATTGAGGTAGTAGATATTGAATCTGTAATCTAGTTAGTCCATAGTTTAGACCGATCGGAATACTTATTACTAGCCAATGTGTATACCAGGTTAGTTAAATGATGTATGTATGCTGACCGTACACTGTCGCCGACTGCCACAAACCGAAGCCTTGGTCATACTGAAGTGCCTCGAAGGGTGAAAGATACTTTTCTACAGTTTATGTTTCGAGAGCATGGAAATTGAGGGGGTAGTAGAGAAAGGATGTGTCAATGCTAATACTATCTAATAGGTATAAAAATGTTGTTTAGATTATGTATCTTGATGATTGTGCACTGCCACAACCAAAGCTTTGTCTATGGCTTGTTACTCTTCGATTCCCCTTCTTCCTATCTATTATGCCATTATCTGTACAATCTGAGCAGGCTCCTTAACAACTTTTACTACCTTATTTAATCGTTTAAGCCTGATTAATATCTTTGGTACTTTGTTGGCAATGACTGTTGGGCATAGTGACATGAGATGTGGTAGTATACTCCAAAATGTACTGACATGTGATATGTTATTATGTTGTTGAGTGGCGAATAGAAGTTAGTACATCAGTATGTCATCATATCATCATATACAACACAGAAGGAGGCACAAACACAGACAAACATACAATCAAACTACTTACGCTTTGGTCAAGTTATGCCCCGCTTCATGATATAAATCATACTGTGCCAAGAACAAATCATTATATACTCCACTACTTCTTCTATCCACTGCCGTATCTGAATCAGAATCATGTAATACTTCTGATATAGCAGCTTTAACCCAACTTACTGTAAGTTTATACATTAATATTGACATTATAAATGGTGTTAAGAAGGATGATACACCAAAGATTTGATTAGCAATCATACTCTTCTTGTTGTTGTGGTAGTCGTATGATATGAACCATTTGATAAGTTTAACAATTGACGATAGGAAGAACGATCCTGAACATAATGCCATGTTTCTATATGCACGAAATCCAACTTGTCCTACTCTTTGTCTTGATAATCTTGTTTCATTGGCGAGTTGTGTATATTCATTATTGTTGTCGATGCCGTGCTCTCTTCTGTATGCATCAATCTCTCTATCGGCTGACGTTCTACATTCATTTCCTATCAATATACCTCCGCTTATTATAAACCCAAGTAGAAATGATATATGTCGAATACTATCAAGCTTAAAGAATAAGTTATGAAACATGTCACTACTATAGGAAGGTAAAGTAACCGCCAATGATAATGATACCAATGTAATATCAGCTGTTATTATTCCATATATTACAGATTTTGTTCTGAAAGCTTTGATTAGCATTTCATGTGTAAACCGTTTATCAATGTTAGTATTGTATAATTTTGATATACGATATAATCCAGCACCAAAGATTAATAAACTAAACTTGTCAAATAGATTGACATAGTCAACAGTTGATAATGATGATGATAGTTTGTGTAGTTTTGAAAATTGAATTGATACATCGACAAAGAAGGAGAGTATGCATATCTTGGAACAGTATCGTATAGCATTTTGTGCCTTGACTTCTAAATTATTCTCTTCCTTTCTATCTTGGCTGTCATTAGACGATATTAATGATAGCTTTCCAATCCATTCTCTACCTCTGATATTGATGGACGATGATGATTTTGTTTCTTCAGTTGATGATTTGATACCGCCGCCAAAGGCCGATGTAGAATCAATCAAACATAGAGAGTAGTAGATCAATAGGATAATAGTGAATAGCTTAGGTGGTTTACTCATCATTTATTAGTCTATTCTCTCAGCTTAGACACCATTTATCTCATCCTGATTGAGAGTTCATATAGTGTACATGCTAGGATACCGAGAGCAAACTAAAGACATAAAGAGATTCAGAAGTTGAGTGACGCTCTTATTCAGTATTACATAGCGGCGGGCGGCGTTAACCTTCTCTCGATAGCAGCAGTCAGCAGCAGCAGCAGCAGCAGCGTGGGAGTTATCATTGCAGTATGGTGGTTTAATTGTATATCGTTCAACCGAGAGTAATAACCGCACACAAAAATATCATCTAAAAAAAAGAACACTTGATGATTGGCAATCGGCTTAGTGAGATCATATATGCACAAAATTTATGAGGTTACAATAGGTTACAAATAGACAGTTACTTATAGCAGAACATACAAAGTAGGCGCTGTATTATATTTGGGATTGGTTGAATAAAATATGAGTGCAACTAGTGATGATTATGATCAGCATGGTAGCGATAGTGGAGAAATGATATTAAGCAAAGAAAAGTGCACATCAAGTGAGCAAAACAATATTGTCGATAGCCTTACCGAGGATTTCAACAGCGTGGCCATACTAGATGATATGTCTACATGTGCTAATTGTGGTAAAGAGGGTAATAGTAATGATATGAATACATGCAACAAGTGCAAGATGGTTAAATATTGCAATGCGGCATGCAAAAAGAAGCACCGATCGAAGCATAAGAAAAAGTGTGATAGACGAGTTGCGGAGTTGCATGACGAGGCATTATTCAAAGAGCATCCGCCAACTGAAGAGTGCCCAATATGCATGTTACCTATACCAATAGACAATGGTCAAAGTGTTTTCAAATCATGCTGTGGAAAGATTATCTGTCATGGTTGTATTTATGCAATGAAGATGAGTGAAGGGAAAGATCTTTGTCCATTTTGCAGGATGCCACCGCCAAGTTCAGATGAAGAGCAATCAAAAAGAAACAAGAAACTGATGGATAATAGTAACAGTAGAGCATTTCATCAATTTGCAGGGCATCATGCCCATGGAATCAATGGTTTAGCACAAGATTGGGATAAGGCTAATGAGTTGTGGCTAAAGGCGGGAGAGCTCGGATGTTCTATGGCATATTTTAACTTGGGAGATTCATATTATATTGGTAGAGGTGTAGATATGGATTTGAAAAAGGCTAAGCATTATTATAAGCTTGCAGCAATGATGGGTTGTTTACATGCAAGGCATAATCTTGGACGTATTGAATGGCAAGCTGGCAATCATTATCGATCACTGAAGCACGTCATAATCGCAGCAAAAGCTGGACATGATGGATCTTTAGATGTAGTCAAGGCAGGATTTAGAAATGGAGATGTCGCAAAAGATGAATATGCACATGTCTTACGTGCCTACCAAGCGAGGCAAGGAGAAATGAAGAGTGATGAGAGAGACGAAGCAGCTAAAGTCGTAGCGGCAATGAGACGCAGAGGGGTTTTTAGGTCCTAATTATAAGCTTAACTTGATATTGCATAACCGCCACAGTATATTAGTTGTATATGTATTGTATCATTCTTATCGAGCTATCTTCAAAGGATACCGCATCATTTGGACATAAAGACTCCCAAACTAACTTACACTCTATCTCTCACTAACTGTGGTCTCTCATGCATATATCAAGTCTAAACAGGCTAAGCCATCGATCATCTCTTCTATACCACTGTTGTTGTTGTATTGCTCTACCCCTACAATCTTACTTTCTTCGTTCAGCATTTGGGCATCATTATCAACCATCATTTTTACATTCAATACATCAACAGCAAATCAGCCTCTCAAAGTTAGCCATGTCCTCCTCTACAAACAACTCTTCCAATATCGACTCTAGTAGTAACAAAGATAATCTACCCCGAGTAGACTTTACTAAAACTGAAACAGTCGGTACAACTCGTTGGATGAGATTGGAAACATTATCATATCATGTCGAACCTGATAAAGATAATGATAATGATGATAATGGTTTGAGGAAATGGGATCGTGCTGTACGAACTACTAAGCAGTCTGGTATGTTATTTATAATCATATGTTTGCTTAGAATTGCAGGTTGTTGATGTTGTTGTATTGTGCAGATAGGTATGGTTTCTACCGATTCTATTTGCCATACGCTTTTTGAGATTTTGTGCATAAGATGTGCACATATCTGAATGTTACTAACATAGCTCTTCTTTCAATTATATCAACAACAGAGGATTCAATAGATGCAGTAGTAATATTGGCAATACTCAAAAACAATCCAACAAATCCACTACAAGATGAAATAGTCTGTGTCAAACAGTTCCGTCCACCAGTAAACGCATACACAATTGAATTACCAGCAGGATTAATAGATGCCAATGAAGACATTTCCACAGCCGCCCTACGCGAATTTACAGAAGAGACTGGATATATTAATGGTAAGGTAACAAAGATATTACCAGCGAGTTATTTAAGTCCAGGATTAACTAATGAATCTGCATCATTAGTACGGATTGAAGTTGATATGTCATTAGAACAGAATAGAAAGATACATACGAATCAAGTAACAAATGATGGATTGGAAGGTTGTGAGAAGGATCGTGGATTGGAAAAGGTATTATTGCCTCGAGTGGGATTGTTGAAGGCATTGCATGATTTACAAGAGAAGGAGGGTGTGAAAGTATTTGCTGCCTTGTATAGTTTAGCGTTGGGTATGGAGGTTGGTGAGTCTGAAGGTGTGTGATGAGTTAGTTTGATGTGTGCATATGATGTATACATATGATATGTTTGAAACATAACCTAACGAATGTTGTTTCTATATGCATAGCCTCTTCTACTTTGCCATCTACATCCTCCGCAGATAGCGGTAAAGATTTCCCACTAGTTGAGTTAGAATTCGATAACAATAACAATCCAACACAAGTAACATGTCAAGCAGTCACGTCAGCACTACGAGACAGCGGCTTTCTAATCATCAAAACATCACTGCTATCATTGCAATTGCAGCAACGAGCACTATCAGCTGCATCATCATTCCTTGATTCGTCGTGTGAACAGGTTATTACACATCCTCAAGATCCAAAGAGGTACGCCATGCTAGAGGGGGTAGACTCGGTACCAAACAACAATTCGATAAGCTCAAGAAGTAGACAAGATTTACAAGATTGGTATACTGCATTACAAAAGACTAAGTCTATACTACTGCAATGCATTTCAGTTGGATTAGGTATGAAGGATATCAACTACTTTGTCAAGTTACATGACGAGGATAATGATGCATTACGATTAATCAAGTATCAACCAGGAAATGCAACGACAGGTAATCGATGTAAAGAACATTCAGATTATGGCACGTTAACACTACTCTTGAACGATGGAGTAGGAGGGTTAGAAGCCTATGTTGATGATCAATGGAAAGCTGTACCTTATGTTGAGGGCGGGATAGTTGTCAATATTGGATCAATCTTAAGTGTATGGACACGACAAGAACTAAAGGCTACTTTGCATAGAGTAGCTGGACCGGCATCTACTGGTAGTACCACACCACAAGATACGCTATTGAAAGCTGTGGCAGTACCAAGGATATCATTAGCCTACTTTGCCGATCCAAACAAGGATGTTTCAACTGTACTGGAGGATACGAGTGGTAGTGACGGGAAAGAGAGTGGGGATAGTAGTAATGAGATGAGTATTGAAGAGTATATACGATACAGATCTGGTGGTCAGGGGGATAGTAGAAGTGGAGTGGCATTTACATCATCAGAAGAGTCTCGGCTTGGAAAGTAGGATGGTATCATCTTATCTAAGTTAGACTAGATTAGTATTGTATGTGCTTTGGTCTTCAATGTATGGATTACAATTGAATTCCTAGATTAGTGATACACATCTATCCTTAATACAATATTGCAGTCGATCATGCATGATTCCTCATCTCTGTTTGTTGTTGTTCTGATAACAACAACAAGTAAAGTAAAGCACCTGTCCACAACCACAACCTCTATCAATATGGAGAGCCCTATATCATATGATGAACTCGAGGAAGTGGAACTGAAGTCCGCATTCGCTAGTCTATTTCATTGCATAGGAGAGGTTAATGATGAAGAACGTCTTCGTCTCGAGGTCACTGCCAATCCAACCCTCTCGAGAATTACTTATAATGGAAAGTCCATCCTCTTTGAGATCTTGGAACGGCGCCGCCGGATGGAAGAAGAGCGTCTATCTATCATCAAGTTCATGATCCAAATGAATCCTTCTGCACTTATATGGAAAAGATCCGCTCAGTGGTACCCGCGAGTAGGGTTTACATTTGGTGGCATGCCTCCAATCTTCATGATAGTTCACAACGGCCTACATTGTATACTGATGCCTTGGATAGCTGCCAATTATTCATGGGTACTAGACCATAAAGATGGGAAGCGGTCTGTGTTTGACCTGATTGATCATTATAACAGAAGGTATGATACTTCCCAATGCACTACAGCCCTCATTAAGCAATTCTTTGAAGCATACCTGCAAGCCCTTGCTACACAAGAAGATAATAACGAGAACTCCCCTCTTCATTCAATACTCAGCAGTCGATATTGTGATGTAGATCTTGCCAAGTGGATGGCTCAACAATGCCCCAATAATATGTTGAAAACAAATAGTGATGGGCAGAATCCACTTCATATTGCATGTTCTTCTTTATCAAAATACAAGGAAGATAACACGAGTAAGATCTGCAAGTACCTGATCACTAACTTCCCTGAGTCTGTTCGAATATTTGACAGGAATAGTAGGCTCCCAATTCATCTCCTTTTAGACAAAGTCATAGATAAATGTCAATACAAATGTGTCAGAGAAGTAGCTCGTTGCCTGCTGAGGGAATATCCCAAGTATTATGCTATACCAACAGAGTTTAGCTTTGTACCAAGTTCTCTCCCCTTCATCCAACACATCAAGCCTCTATTGGACAAGGAGAAGGAGCTTGTGGAGAACGCTAATCAATTACGACAAATGTCAGTAGGATTAGAAGAGATGCCTGGAACTTTATCAACCGCAGTGGGATGTACCAGTGATCAATTAGTAAGGTCTACTGCCGATGTTCTCAACTCTTGGGCTATCTCCTTTATTCGAGTGCTGGATGATAAGGTAAAGGACATCTCAACCCAGCTTGATCATGCCTGTATCCACTTTGATGATAATGATACAGTATGTTATTCGTAAAGTACTGTATATTGTCTAAGCGGAGCTTGCAGTTATAACTTGGCAAGAGATGTAATGTATGTAATAGTATGGAGTTGATTTGATGTTATGGTTAAGGCACTACCGACTCCACAAGATATGGAAGATTATCAATAACTATACCGATGGTGTTGTTTAATGTAACGAATGACGTCAGTTGCCATTGATAACTCTTTGTACTAACTCTATCACAATCCCCCACTCTATTACAACACTATTCTAATCTATCCTCCATATGTATCCTATCCTTCACCGACTATACTGCATATCAATCCAGACAATCTAATCCCTGTAATGACGCATCTAGTACTTTGTAACCTAACATCATGTACTATCCGTGTATGCCATAGTCGTCCAAACATATCCCAAATAACATCTACTCTATACTTCCATCCTTACTACTCGGCACAAGCACCACCACCAATTGGCGGAACACCACTACCATTCACCTTTTCCAACCTATCATCAAACTTACCCTTATATCCACTCTTCTTAGCAATATCCACCAATTCCATTTCACCACTTACACTCTCCCCATTACTAAATTTCCAAGTTGGATACCCTTCTATACCATCATTAATACACATACTAAAGTCATTCTTATAGCCTTTTGGACTACATTCTATATAATTAATATATTGAAATGCTTCATATCCGAATAATTCCTTTTGACGTTGACAGTGTGGACACCAGTATGCTCCGTACATTGTTGCTCCTTTCCCCTTTGAGAGATATTTTGCAAGAGAAATAGCTTGGTCTGTACTTTTGCGTTTGATTTTAGTTGGTACCATGTATGTTTCGCCATTATCATCTTTTATTGGAAAGTATCCTAATTCCTCTTGCATTATTGCAAATGGTGGTGCGGCGTTGGCTAGTTTGGGAGTTGATATTGTGGATGACGTAAGGAGAAGTGTTGCTGATGATGTGAATTGATGTATGAAATCATTTCTTGTAGATATCTTTTTAGATGACGACGACGGCGGTGGCTTTGGTATTGACCAGGCATCTGTACAACATATTAATGATGCTATAAACACGAGTATTATCCACATATTGTTCGATTAGAAGAGGAGACAAGGTGATAGCTACATACCCCTTGTAGATTGAATTGAAATAAAATAAAAGTAGATTACACGCGGAATAAAATATGATCACTACTTCACATGAGCTAATAGTACGAGTATTATGATACAGAGTATCAGAACAACTACAAAGAATGCAGGTAGTTAGTAATAGATGAGAGGTGTTTATCACCTTACGTATTATGATACGGATCTACTCTTCAAGCTGCTCATACCCCTGACACTAGTTTATAAACATACCCGATGCAGCAGCTTTATCTCTCTCATCACTCTTCATCTCACTTTGCCGTTTTTGGTACGCTCGAAGGGCATTTGCATATTCCTCTTTTGTAATCATCCCATTGGTAAATCCTTGCTTAATATTATTCAATGACTTCTCACTCCCTGCCTTTGCTGCAAGTGTAAAGTGTTTCATTGCTCGTTGATAATTTCCAGATTCTCCCTCTAAACAACCTAGGTTATGCCTTGCTCCCACATGCCCCATCATAGCCGCAAGTTCATAGTAATGTTTTGCTTTCTTCATATTCACTTCCACGCCTCTTCCCTCGTCATATTCATATGCAACGCCCAAGTTGTAATATCCCGAAGCACATCCCAACTCCCCAGCTTTTAGCGTGAACTCACGAGCCTTTGCCCAATCTTGTGCTATTCCTCTTCTTCCGTTTACATAATACCCTGCAAACATATTGAATGCCTCAGCATTACCCTTATCCATTAGTTTCTTTGTTCTTTTGAATTGTTCATCATAACTTGGTATTGGCGTCCTGCAGAATGCACATAAATCTTTACCTTCACTCACCTGCATAGCATAAATACAACCATTACAGATACGTTTTCCACAACATGATTGGAAAGTCGATGTGTAGGTCTCAGATGACATACAGATTGGACACTCTTTGGGCTCTACCTCTTTAAATAGCCGTTCATCGTGTAGCTCGGCTAATCTTCTTTCACATGCCTTTTTATGCTTTGATCGGTGTTTCTTTTTACAGGCCGCATTGCAATACTTTACTGACTTACATTTGTTACATATGTTCATATCATCACTATTACCTACCTTGCCACAATTAGCACACGTTGATACATCGTCCTGCATAGCCATACTGTTGATACCCTTGGTAATATCATCAACATTATTTTGCTCACATGATGTGCTCTCTTTTTTATTAGATGTTATCTCCTCACTGCCGCCAACATATTGTTCATTATTGTCATCGGCTGTACTCATATTCTTGTTCTGTTCTATATAATCTTATAGTGTACAAACTCTGTATACCAAGCGATTTGATTGCAATAGGCAAGGGAGATTAGTTTTGTGCATATTATGTGATCAAAATTTCAACTTTCTAATTTGTCGAAAGGATACGATCACTAAGCAACAAACGATTGGCGTTATCTCCTACTTCCTCTGTAGCTGTGCCGCTGAGCTACTACCACCTTCTACTACCAAACCTTAATTATAAGCTCTCTAGAGGGCAGAGGGCTGGCTAGGATTGATGTTTCTTTATGTCCAAAGCGGTATCCTTTTTGTTGTGATTCGTGAGTGATGGAATTGGTGATTGTTGGGTGCTATAATATATTAAGATCCTAAACAATGGTAAGAGGTCTACGACAGCGTATAACATCCAAACTGTCCACTAACAACAATAACAATGGAGTAGATATAGGCAACGGTACAATTTTACCACTCAACAAACCAAATGTCAAAAATGCCACAAAATTACTACATAAAAATAGACGACGAATGAAGAGACGTAGAAGAGGATGGGAATATCGGATTAAGCTTAGAGTAGTATGTATTAATCTATGTACTTGTTGTATATTAGTTGGTATTATTGGTATATTGTATCATTATGAACCGAATAAGTTACCATTGAGTAAGTTAGTTCGACGAACATCATTGCAAAAGCAGCCCTTAGATACAACTACTACTCAACAGCAATCAAAGATAGAATACAACTTTCAATGCACATCCAATCTAAATCAAAAAGCAGTATTAAATGATAACTATTGTGATTGTGCAGATGGTAGTGATGAACCTAATACATCGGCTTGTTCACATTTGTTAGTTGGTAAACGAGTGTTTACTTGTAATAATGTTAAGAATGGTGTACAGAATAGAGAGCAGAAGAATAGTAAGAAGAATAGAAGAAGACGATTATTGGATAGACTTAGAGGAAGAATAGTTGATAGTACAAATCATGATAGTAGTAGTGATGATAGAGGAGGAGTAACGATATATACATCAAGAGTTCACGATGGTATAATAGATTGTCCAAACCAAGCCGATGAATTATGACATGATACATTGACTTATAATCTACTTCTCACATATACCTCATGACAAATACGAAACAAAAAACATAAATCGATTGTGTAGCAGAATATCATGCAAAACATCAAACTCGACTGCCTACCATATGAGAGACTGTAATACGAAAGAAGTTCTTAGCTTGCATACATTGATATTGTAGAAAGTCAAAACGGTGTTGATGACACGGGTAATCATGGGTTTGAGAAGAAGAATTGGACGTTGATGGAGAGTGTGACACGGAATCCATTCACATGTGATAGATGCAATGCAAGGATCGTTCTATTAGAACTAGGGACTTATTACTTTACGATCTTTATCTTTACTTGCTTACTACACAATTTTCATATCACACACTCTTTGTCATATCCCCCCACATACAGCGCCAACAACAATAGTTGGCACAGGAATGACACTTTATATTCTCTTCTAATATTCTCTTCTACATATAACATATCATATAAGACACAAAGAAAGATGGTAGTTGTCTACCAGTACTCTGCTGTCAACATCTATTTCATTTCTCTTTGTCATTACTCTCTTAAACTGGCTCGGCGATGGCTTTCTCTGCCTTGACTGCCTTGGCGACTACTGTCTTCTCTCCTTTTCCACTCTTGGTCTTGGCTTGTTTAGATTTAGATGACTTTGTCAAGGTAGGGCTTTGAATGGGGCTGGACGTAGGAGCCGACTGAATATCAGATAGAAAGAAAGGTGCATGTTAGTACAACATAAGATGTGAGCAAATGTAATTTTAGGTTTCAGATCTTACCGTTGGGTTAGATGTTGGAGCAGACTAAGTATAAGATGGTATAAAAGAGACATATATTAGTATGACATGACATGAACAAATGGTGGTTTCAGATCTTCTTACCGTGGGTGGAATAATAGTGGTAGTGGTTGTACTAGATGTGACTGTACTACTAGAGGTACTGGTCGATGTTGTAGTAGATGTAGATGCTATGGTAGTAGCAGCTTGGGTAGTAGTTTCAGAGGTTGTTTGTTGAGTAGATGTTGTTGTTGCAGCAGTCGTTGTGGGCTCTGTACAAGCAGACTGTATCATTTAAGAGGTGAGAGATACAGATATATCACATGAACAATAGAATAATGACTTGACATATTGACACTGACACACTGCTTACCTCATCGTAGTTGGGACAACAAAATTGATCAATAGTGAATTCATAGACACATGTAGAAGGCTCAGTGACAGTAATCGTTGTCGCTTCTAAACCACCAGGAGTGCATTCATCGGTCTGAATATTAGTAAAAGTGACTTTGCCACTACGAGCGAGGGAACTTCCTCCACACAAATCACCATTATCAAACTGTATTTCTCCACACTCATCAATACTGCTTAAAGACCCAAATCCAAATTCTTCTTCGTCGTTATCTGTGTCTATTTGGAAGAACTCAGCATTGATAGGATCAGCTGTGATTTCAGCAGTGTATATGTACTGTCCTCCTCCGCCTACTGTGCCTACTGTTTCGTCTACTAAAGTAATGGTTTCACCCGCAAGCGCCGTCAATAATGAAGTAATACAGCCGCCCGCCTCTGGAGTACTAGTTGTGGCAGCTTCGGTAGTAGTTGTACCAGTTGTTGTGGCGGCCGTAGTCTAAGAAGATATATTATTTTGTTAGTGATATCGATATAAAGATGAAGAGGCAAAAAAAAAGTACATATTCATATGCTCACATATGTGAATTGTTTTTGTTAACACGACTTCTCTCTCTATACGTACCGTTGTCTCCTCATAGCAGCGCTTTTCGATTGCTTCCCACAATGGATTGGATGATTCCCCCCCTCGATTGAATGATTGTCCCCAATCTACAAGAGATCTAGCTCGTCGACAAAAATCGAGACGACGAGATCTTGACCTGCCATTGTTGTTAACCGCGGCAGCATTTTGCAGCGAACTGCTAATGATAATGCCGATGGTAATGAAGGATGATAATGATGCTTTCATACTGCTATAATGTATGCGGAATTAATTGATAATTGACTATTCAATAGAGTAATACAATGGCATGAAGTGGGGCATTGGAGAGCATCTCAAAACTCTCAACGCATATGTATCTTCTTACTTCTTTCGGAGCGTTGGATCGCTCATCTGTGGCGATAGAACGGGCTTTTTGCAAGAACCTAATCTTCTTAGCGACTAATAATGCCGCCGCTGCTGCTATTACTATCACGATGATGAAGAGATCAAATCAAATCATAATTCACATACTATTAATTACCACAATAATTATAGTTTTGCAAAGTTTCTCCCTAACATCAATAACAACAACTCACAAAACAAATGATTATCGTCGGTCATTACAGAGTGAATCAATACCATCGACATTGTATCAATATAATAATGCAGTAGAGAATACACCGTATACTGAATATACAAATTTGCAATCGTTAGGTAAGATTTTAGATATTAGATTAGGCTTTGGGGCGACCGCACCGAGCAATCTAGTTTTTGTTTGACACAAGATATGAGCAAATATATCATATGATTAAGAAATGATATCTTTGCATATACGATTTGTACTTTTATATACATAGGTCATAACAAAGAGCATATTCTAACTTCTATCTATCTTCTTTATCTCTCTTCGTCATACTCATAATATAGCTGATATAGATACATCGATTGAAATTAATGCACAAGCAAATGCAAATAATAATAAGGAGCAATGTAAAAGGTTAATGATTTATATGCCTGATAATTATTCAGATGTAAGTTCATTTGTTATTGAATATAAGCTGTTTCTTATACCTACGGTATATGTCGATTGACTTTGGGTATAAGCTTTTTGTGCATATCATATGCTCATACTCTCTTATCTTCTTTCTCTCATTACTATACACAAACTATAGCACGGACATGGATCACAAATCAACAGATATATAATGAGTATAGTAACGGCAACATATTTGAATAGAGCATTATTACTATTAGAACCACCACTCGATGGAAGATCAAATCACTACGAGGGCGGATCACAGTTTGGTTGTCCGATAGATGCCTTCCACGAGGCCATGAATCAACAAAGTTATAATATAGGAATGTCATCAACAACTGAACAAGAGGCAATACTATCATCACTCACTTCAGATGCACGAACATCCAAAGTAAATGAAGCACTACTGCATAACAACTTTCCATTAGGATTTAGTAGATTAATCCAACATCCGACATGGTTATCACATAATTGTCAAATACCAAAGTACTGTAGTGATGGACGATTGAAATGGCCAGGAGGAGATAAGACATACAAGTACAAAGATTGGAAACGTCTGTATAATTCTGGTCTGCGAAAATTGGATAAGAATTTTAAAGAGTGGACGTGTTATAATGAAGATGGCAGTCATTCCAATGTGGTGGTAACAGCCGCCCCAAAAAGAGGTTTGTCGGGATACTTTCATTCACATGAAAAGAACATGGCAATGGGTGATCCATATACTTCATGGGCAACTAATCTCGGTGCTACTAATAATGAAGCAGAGGTATTTAATGCTATACAATCGGATAGTGGTAAGATGAAGGAGGTCTTGCCATATCTACTCGGATTGTTGAATAAGGCTGGTTTCTTAAAGTTACAACCATGGATTGCAAGGGATGTACAACATTTTCTAATGTCGTTTGATTTACCAATGGATCAAGAATACTCGGCTATACATGTTCGAAGAGGTGACAAGCTGGAGAAGGAGGCAGCAAGATATGTGCAACAATATTGGAGAGTAAAAGGATACAAGTATCCCTACCCAACAGACTATGTCCCTTTTGAACAATACTTGAGTAAATGGGATGGACCAGAGTTATGCGAATTAAACCAACGAGGAGTCTATAAGATTATACGACACAATGTATACATTGCTACTGATGATCCAATTACTGTCAAGCAAGAGATTGCCGATTTGGATACAAAACATATCAATGAGAGAACTATCATGTGGAACAATTGCCATGAATTAACCTTCTATTTCAATCCTACCGACGCTAGTGCATTTCATCTCAATGGTGAAGGAGAAAAGGGATTCATATCCAAGGGTGAATGGGATAAAGAAGACAACTGCTTCGATAGGTATCATAGAAACATTGCAAGTGTTACTGATATGATGATATTAGCAAAAGCTAAGACCTTTATTGGTGAATACAATTCTAACTGGGGTAGAGTTATACAAGCTGTTCGAGTACGGTTGAACGACAATATGCCGATACCTGGTGATATAAATGAGGACGTCATGTCTAGTATTAGACAAAACAATATGATGCAGTATGGCACTGAAAAATTTACTCGGACACTTGATATGAGGATTGCCTGGGGCCCGATTGCAAATGGACTTCATTAACATTATAATTACGAGACATTATACACTTTCAAATGATATATATAGCATAGTGTTCTAAAGTAGCTGTTTATTGCTGCTCAGCCTCTTCATCTTTATATCGATATCACTAACAAAATAATATATCTTCTTAGACTACGGCCGCCACAACAACTGGTACAACTACT
>Ga0214477_101037_pt1 | contig 15753 bp, 9 predicted proteins | sample M1_20Mar14CPVII9_FD_165058 | JGI IMG/M metagenome (GOLD analysis project Ga0214477, IMG submission 165058) | Marine eukaryotic communities from Monterey Bay, California, United States - M1_20Mar14CPVII9sort6BwellC16 | ecosystem: Environmental > Aquatic > Marine > Unclassified | place: USA...
GTCAGATGAAACAACCTGCTGTACCACCTCCTCCACAAACTGTCACCGTGGCAGTTACTGGTAAAAAGTCGGATACACAGCAGCATAAACAGTTATCATCTCCTAGTATATTACTCTCGAATAATCATCCTCGATCATCAACAATACAACAACAGCAACAACCGCAAGTTGCAATAGGGTCATCTCCAATACGAAAACGTATACGTAAGAAGAAGAAGAAACAGAAACAACAACGTCATTCACAGAAACATTTACCACGGGGACTTCCCGTGTTTAAAGATCCACGTAGTTGTATGTGGACAAGTACACATGACGCTAATGCGCCTAGTGAAGATCGATATTCAAGTTTAGTAAATGTTTTATTGAGACCCCCAAAAACACGGCGGAGTAAGAAGGTGGATAATACTTTGGGTGAGGGGATTGGGAAGGTTGATCATGGTGGCACAAAGGACCATTCGGGAAGCAGTGAGGAGGAAGGGAGTGCCGCAATGTCCGAGGAGGATAATACTCAAATTCAAGATAATGTTACTCAATCAACTCCGGCGGTTACGACCTCAACGAATACACTACCAAGCAATATGAATGGCAATAATAACAATAATACAAATCATAAAGACAACAACAACGACAATATCGCTGAGGATGATGAGGATAATACATCCCTCGTCCGTCTTTCCCTCTGGTCAGTAATTGATGGACATGGAGGGGGATGTGTAGCAACATATGCCGCCGAGGTACTCTTACCCCATATTGCGGCATCGGTTGCTCGGGCGTTGAATTCTGAAATTATCGATCGTGGAGTTTGCAATGTCAATGGACAACTTCGTGATGCTAATGCATTAGATCTAGACGGACTCATCCGTAGTAGTGACCGCAGTAGACATGGTAAGAATCAAGTACGTCAACGAGAAGCGGGGATTGATGTTGTAAATCCAAACTCAATCCATTATCGTTCCCCATGGGAGGATAGCGAAAGCGAGGAAGATGTAGGCGTTGATCATTTAAGAAGGAATATCGACGACGAGGAGGAGACAACGTCAAATGATCACCACCCAGATGATGGGTTGAGATTAGAATCAGAAAGCGAGGCCGAGTCCGAGGCACCGGTAAGTGTGGCTAGTAGTTTACTTCCAGGTAACCGTATGAATGGAGAGTCTGTTAGTTCTGTCAAGACGTCTGTTAAGACTGCTGTAAGTCCTGTGACACACCAATTTCCCGTTGGAACTCACTCACCAGCAGAGGTGGCAAGTATAACGCGTGCTATTACAGATTCGTTCTTGGCCGTAGATGAGGGATGGATCAATAGTATTGATCCAATCACCACACATCAAACTTCCTGTGTATCCAATGGACGATGGAATGCGGGGGCATGTGCATTAGTTGTATTCATTGTGCAACGATTAGACTGGTGCCGCTCATCGAGGGTAGATCACGAGACACATCATCGTGAACGAGGTGGGACGGGAGGATTCGAGGACACTGCACACAACACAGACGCAGCTCGGAGAAGAAAGTTAGATTATGCGGCAAAGAGCAAGAGCATTAGCTCTTTATCTACTCTATCATCCACCTCTTCTATTACTACTGAGGCAAATACAAAAGATGAAATAGGTGAAGAAAGTGAGATTACAGAAACAGAAGATGACGAGGATGATGTATCAGACATGTTTGGTCCTCGTCGTCGACGGAAGAAGATTCATCACCATCACCATCATAATCATCATTCTCATCTAGATGACCCGCACCATCAAGACGGCATTTTTATTGGGCATCACGAGGATGGTCATTATTATCGTCCTCATGATGCCATGCTTTACACTGCACATGTAGGTGATTGTCGCGCCGTCATGCTTGGATCTGCTCCTCCTCGCACTATCAAAGTCCCACCCGAACAGGGCGATGGTAGTCGTTTGAGTCTAGATCATAGTGAAGATGATAGTTCGAGTGAGAGTATCGCCGATGAGATATCTAGTAGTGAACACGATAGTGATAGTTCTGGAGATTTGATGGAGGATGATCTACATGGTCCCTTGGGAAGTGCCAAAAGAGGGAGTGGTCGTGCAATGGGGTATGGTGTAAGAAGGTCGAAACGGCAAAGAAGAAGTGAAAAGGCTGTTATTCAGCCATTTGTTCCCCTTCCGCCACTACGACGCGAGTCGGACAGCGAAGAGAGTACCATTGCATCGGACAATTTATCCGAGGAGGAGAAGTTTTTCGAGACTGAAGATGAAGGTACTCTTCGTAGTGTGAGGTCTGGGTCTCCTACACAAATGGACCGACCACCAAGTCCAACTCAATTAGTGGCCGATCCTGTTCATCCACCTCCATTACCATTGAGTATGCAAATGCGTCCTATCGATTTGACCACAGATCATTCTGCATATAATCCTAGTGAGGTTTCGTTGGTTCTACGAAGGAGTAATAACGCACCAAAGGCAATCTCTTCTGCGTCCAGCGGTGGTATCAAACGTGTGGCGGGCTCGTTAGCCGTGACTCGGGCCTTGGGGGATGCTTATCTCAAGACACCTCGTCTATCATTCTTCCCTTACAAACGACATGCACCGTACATCACCGGACGTCCAGAAGTGAATTGCCGTGTATTGACAAAAGGGGCCGATAGGATTGTTACATTAGCCAGTGACGGAGTATGGGAACGAGCTAGTGGTGAAGATGTTCTACGATGGGTGCGTAATTATTACAATTTACGTATTGCTGGTGTCGAGGAGGATCAACATTTGCAGCAGCAACACGATGTTTATAATGACAACGATAATAATAGTTTGTCAATGAGTAGGAAAAGCAGGCCGACATTTGCTAATGACGAAGAAGATGTATTAGGGAGTGATGGGAATGAAACAGTTGCAGCTATTGCTTCTGTTGGCAGCAGTGAGGATATTAGCAGTGAGGAAGATGTAGAAAAGATCCCAGCTTCAAGTATAGCCAAGAAACCCCTTGAACATAATGGAGATGTTCTTGCCAAGCCTCCTCAGGAGGCTCATGATGCTGTCGGTGAAGTGGCAGTAGACTCCGACGCCGCAACTACTGCAACTTCAACCACTGCCGTTATCACAACAAGCACTACTGCAAAAGCAGGTTCGAAGAGAAAACATCCCGCCACAGCTGACGAGTCAGCATCATCCCGATCAGCCAGCACTGCCTCATTTGCTCTAGGAACAGCCAGGACTTCCTCACGACGTCATTTACGTTCATCGTCTCGATCTCACTCAGCTACCGTTTCCGAGGTGATTGTAAGAAAGGTACTGAACAAGGTCCGTAAGACAAGGAACATATCAAGCTTGAGAATGCTAATGTCTTTACCAAAAGGAAGGGCTCGTAGATCAAAGCATGATGATATTACTGCAACAGTCATTGATTTATCGGGCTTTGTTAGCTGAATAACAAATATGAGGCATAATTGGTTATATCCCAAGACAAGCCAGGACCGCATGTGTTGCTTTTTTCATGAAGTGAATGTGTAGTTCGATATGTTATTCATTAGATGACTCTTACTCTTATGTTACATCAGACTATAGTTAGCTAAAATAATAACATCCTCCAGCATGCACAATATGCCACTGTAGGACATCAGAGGCGTTTATTTTACATCAGACATAGTTAGCTTGGTCATCATACTACCCAGCACTTCCTCCTGATTTGACCTCGCCTCATCATCAAGTGCAAAATCATGCTTGTGTGATAACTTTGCAAGCTCAGGCTCCAACACCGAAGCAATTTTAGTAACAAGTGAAGTCTTCTCATCAGAGATAGTAGTGATTTGGGACATAGCCAAAACAAGTTTCTGCTTTAATCCCTCAATCTCCAACTGCAATTGAGAAATTGTATCACCATCCCCATTTTCTTTATTGTTGTTGGTACTTCTCGGCATCGAGACGATACTTCTCTTTCTCAGCTGTAATTGTTTTGATCTTTGCATTCGCCGCCTCGAGTTGTAGCACTAGTGCATCCTTCTCTGCTGTCAAATGATCATCTATACTATCACTACTAGACTTCACACTCTGTTCCTTCCTCATATTATTATCCATCAGGGGTAGCATAAGAAAGCAGCAAGAGGTCAAGAGGTCAAGTACCATGGTGGAACAAAGAAAAGGATACCACCCACAAATGGTATCCTCGAACCAATCGGCGAGCGAACAAGTTCAAGAGTGGTAGATGAGTAAACTTGATGCCAGCCTCGCTTGCAATGTCAATAATAACTAATGATAGATAGGGGATAGATGAAAACAATTACATGTATGGGTACTAAATACACAACCAAAGTATAAGATAATCCTACATAGCATACTCATAACAAAACTTCTTGCAAAACAAAATATATTATGGTTCGCTCTCACTCTCGGGGTCGGTTCGATCGTTCACCCGTCCTTGACTCCTTCGACTCCTATGGTGGCAATGGTAGTGGTATAGACACATTACGTTCACTGAAGAAGACATCCTATACACCCCGTTCTGGTCGTGGTATTGAACTATACGCCACACCACCCCGTTCGTATGGGGAAAGAGATGATCATCGTAATCCAATATCAGAGGGTCGATTTGCAGTTGGAGCAGCACGTCATACGATGCGTGATCGAATGGATGATGATGATATAAGTCATGTATCAACGGGTAGTAGTAATAATGCACGTGATGTATTATCCAAAATGAGAGGTGGTGTCATGTCAGCTGCTAGACCTACGAGGGGAATAAGTAGGAGTATCTCAGCTGCCTCACCTCGAGCATCACGTAGTAGTAGGTTGTTGTTAGATAGTTTGGACGACGATGATGAGTATGAGAATAATGACTTTAATGCTCCCCGGGGCGTCGGAGGTTCCAAATATGAGATAATTGGTATGAAGGAAGAAATAAAGAAGAAGGATAATATAGCCCAATCATTACGACGTGAGTTAGACGAGATGAGTCTCAAGTATGAAGATAACATGTCATCAGTCCGATCTAAACTCGTTGGTCAATTTAAGGAGGATATGCAAGAGATGAAGAGTGAGTGGGAGGATGCATTCCAACGTCTTAAGGATGAAAGTGATGCCACACAACGTGCCATGGAGGCAGAATTAAATGAGGCTACAGCTGCCAAGTCAGAGATGGAAGGTGAATTGGAGGAACTTAAAGCTGAGTTCCAAACACAAATTGATGAAGAGAAGGCACGGTCTAAAAGTAGAATGGAGGAATTGAAACAATCCAAGGAAGAAGATCTTGAACGATTACGAAGTATGTATGAAGAACATTTAGACAGTACAAAGAAGTCCGCATCCAATGTGGAAGGTGAACTCAAAGAAGAGATACACATGCTACTCGAAGAGAATGAGAAAATTAAGATGTGTTATGAGAATCTAGAAACTGAAATGGCAAACTACAAGTCAGACTTAGATGAAGTAACATCAAACTATCAAAAGGCATTGAATGAAAACTTACGTTGGGAAAAGGAGGCGACATCATATAAAGAAGAGCTTGACGATGTATGTCATGAGAATGATAAACATTCACGTATGAATAAAAAGTTAGAAGATGAACTGGTAGATACCAAGAGAGAATTGGAACGTATCTCGTCTCAGCATCAACGTATACAGGCTGAGAAGAGTCGGTTCGAGAAGGAGTATAATACAGCTTTGAAAGATCGCGATGAGGCCTCGAGTGGGTATAATGATTTGGTTAAGAAGTTGGATGATATCCAAGAAGAGAGGACATTAGAAAGTCGATACACCGAGGCACTGGTCAAGCAGAGAGATAATATGAATGCCATTATCGAGAATAGTCAACAAGAACTCGAAGAGTTGAAAATTATGAATGCTGAATTGAGTGGTGAAAACAAGTCATTTGTTGCTTTAGTAAAAGATGCGTCGACATTACGAGAAGAGCTACTCAAAGCTGAACAGATGAAGGAACGGTTAGACACATTAGGACGTGAACGTGAACGGTATAATACCACAGTAAAGGCTTTAAAGGTTGACTTGAAGGCACTGCATGGTGGAAAAGTTAGCGTTGATACGTCATTACAAGAGCATATGAGATTATTGAATGAAAAGTTTGAAAGTAATGAGTCTCGATTGAAACAGGTTGATAAACTCAAGAGTGAGCTTGAGGAGAGTGTTCATCTATTGGAAGAGAATGCAAAGGAAAGTGAGATCATGACGAAGGAATACAATGGTAAGATGGACTCAATTCAGCTTGAGTTAGAGGGGACCCAGACCGCCTTGGTGAAGATGGAACGTGAGAAAATTGCTTTGACAGATCAATATGGTGAGATGAAGCTCAACCATGAGGATCTACAGACTAACTTTACAAAACTTAATGGCCGGTTCGCCCATACCGAAGAACAGCTCAACATGAGTGAGGTCCAGTGCAAGTCTTTAGATTCTGAAAACAAATCATTACAAGACTGTGTTGTCAAACTCCGCAGCAAGAAGAATGATCTTGAAGATTCACTAGAAAAGGCGGAAGATGTCAAGAAGGGTCTCAAGAAGAAGCTTGAGTCTGCGTACTATGACCTTGAGGAGACACAACGCGAGCTGACTTCCACCCGACAAAGTTATGAATCAGACCTATTGAAAGTCTCCGAGCAGAAGAATATCATTCTCACACAAGTCGAGGAAATCAAGTCTCTTAAAGAGATGCTCGAGCATGCCCAAGGAAATCAGACTCAAGTCGTTGAGGAGGCACAGAAAGAGGTGGAGGAATCGTACAAGGTACAGATGCGTCTCATGGAAGAGAAACATGAAGAGACTTATAGGCGTAGTACTGAGTACTATGGTGAAAAGTATAAGGACGAAATTATGGAACTTCGTGAGAAGAACAAGACACTCGAAGCTGCCATGAGGGACCAAAAGGGATCACTCGAACAAAAGTCTATGATTGAGATCAAGCGCCGTGGCGAGTTTGCCAAGCAGAAGCAGGAGCTTGAGATCTTACGCTCCAAGGAACGTCATTTGGAGACACATGTTAACCAATTAGAGGAACACATCTCTAAGGTGGTATCTGATTATGAGGCCAAGCTACAGTCCTCATCAAACCAAACCATCTGCAGTACTGTCGATGACGAGTCAAGAGTATTAAACAAAAGGATCCGTGAATTGGAGAAGAAACTTGAGGTCAGTAGTGCTGCTATGAAACAGATTGGCAAGAGCTCTTTGATAATGGAGAAGGAGAATGAACGTTTGAAAAATGATAAGAATGAGCTAAAGCTCAAGTTGAGGAAGCTCGTTGATTGTGCAGAGAAATTCGGGCCCAAGTAATTATATGTATGTTTATGTACAGTAGAGGATAAATGATGAGAAACGAATACAAAGGGAAATCCTTCCAAGTAAAATACTTCCAAGTAAAGTTAGTGATGAAAATGAGTTAATAACTATCCCTGCATCATACACCACCTTATTCAATCTCATCAATAAATATGAAGAATCTCTAGTATATCATATGTCCCAGTTTTATCAAAGACTTACAATTATAAAAACAAAATTAATCTAATGACTTTGGTGGACTTCTTCTCACTTTTTTCCTTCTCGAGTCATTAAAGACTCCCAATTGGCAGTTGCTACTGGTATCCAAAAATAGGGAAATTTCATAAATCGGGAAATATCATATTTATGGCTATAATATTGCAATTATAATAGTAAAACCATATATGTATCTGTTCTACTATGTATTAGAAGTGTGCATGTAAGTGGATTTGATCTAGATATAAAAATATCACTTGTTATAGCTATTTAGCTAAAATTGTATACTGTTTTTCCTTCATAGCATCTTTTATACTGAATTTTGGATCAAAATACTATCATAAATGGATTCTACGTGCAATTTTACATCATATAGGGTGTCTTCAATAATATAACTGCAATTATTGCAATAAATATACGTTCATTTTAGGATTTCCCTAGCACTCTGGCCTAAATTTCCCAATTAGGATACCGAAAGTGATCGCTAAACTACCTAAATTTTGTAAGCAATTAGGCTATTTTGGCGATTAGTATCCTAATCGGGAAATTCCCTATTTTCTGAAACTGGTAGGTTGGGCTGATTAGCTGATAATGAGAAGTGACACTATCTCTAATAAAAGAGGAATATGGGAGCACCAGTAGTAGTCCAAGGGACGGCTGTCACGGCCAGTCCATACGATCATTCTACACAGCCCACTACTCAGCCAACAACCGCAGCTCCAAGAGATCCAGAAACAACTGGCGAAAAGCAGGTTTGTCTTATTGTTCTTGTGTTTCGTATTATAATATATAATGTATGAGTATGTGTGTTTTTCTTGTTAGTTATATGCTTCGGTAGATGGACATCTTACCAAATATTCTCTTCCAAAATACAACCCCAAAAACAAAGGAAACAAAGTGTCGCGATCCAATATTTGCAATCCTACTCTATGGCAATTTAGCAGCTATTATTGCCGTAGCAGGTGTATATGGAACATCAGCCTTCACAGAAGCCGTTACCGATTCAACATCTGGATATAATTACAATGGATATATTTATGCAACCTTCATACTTGGGGCTGTTGCAATCGTCTTAACTGGTGTTAGTTTACCAATTATGATGTGTATTCCTATGATATTGATTAAGTGCAGCTTGATATCAATGTTGATTTTGAGTGGCGTCATGATGGCTATGAGCTTTGTATATGGTAATATATGGGGCGGAATTTTTGGAGTGAGTATTTTGTGATATATGTTATATATAATATAATATTATATATGTGTCGTCCTCAATGAAATATCTTTTGCTAACTTATACAACATGAACATCAAAACAGGTAATATTCTTCCTAATCTTTGCTTGTTATGCTCGTGCCGTGTGGTCACGTAAGTATATATTGAACTATTGCATATTTTACAAGTTTATTTTATTTCCATATCCATTGAATTGTTGCTCACGTGATATGTACAACAAATATAATTTATAGGCATCCCGTTCGCATCTGTTAATCTATTGACAGCCTGTACGGCCATTAAAAAGAATGCTGGTGTACTATTCGTTGCATTCTTCTTCGTTTTATTAGCATTTGGTTGGACTTTATTGTGGGCTATCAGGTGAGTGATATGCGCGGCAAACGAATAGTAATTAAATATATAATATATGCATTTTCAATCTAACACAACCCCTCTCTCTTTAGTGTTATGGGTGTGTGGGAGAAGGTTATTCAAAGCGAGGAAGTTCAGGGTGTGAATGGACAAGTCACATACACTCAGAACTCAGTCAACTATGGATATCTTTTTCTCTTGTTGCTGTCATACTTCTTTACCCATCAAGTTATTCAGAATACTACACATGTAACCGTATCTGGGACTGTTGGTTCATGGTGTACGTTTATTTTTGTGAATGTGAAGGATTTGTGTGTGTGCGTGTGTGTGTCTTGTGCTAGAATTAATATGTGATATTGCACATCTCACCTGCCTCTGTCTCTTCATAGGGTTCGCTCCCGAGGATGCCACATCATGCTGTTCATCGGGTATGATTGGTAGTTTGATCCGTGCTATGACCACCTCGTTTGGATCAATTTGCTTCGGTAGTTTATTGGTGGCGATCGTTCAGGCTACAAGGGCACTTGCCGAGGCCGCAAGGAATAATGATAATCAAATTCTCGTTTGTATTGCAGATTGCCTTTTGAGCTGCCTTCAAAGCATCCTTGAATATTTCAACAAGTGGGCCTTTGTCTACGTTGGACTTTATGGATATTCGTATATTGAAGCTGGAAAGTCCGAGTTTGTGTTGTTTTGTTGTGAATTCATGTGTTCAATATGAAGTGTTGGTGTTTTGAGTGCTTCATTTGGCCTTGGTTTGCCTTTATTGTTTGCCTTTGTAAACCACATGTCCTAACTATTGTTACTATCATCTCTCTTCATCCTCATAAATCGTCATATAACGCGCACCTTCCAGGGAAGAATGTGATTACTCTCTTCAAAAACCGTGGTTGGGAGGCAATTATTGCAGATGATCTCATAAGCAATGTCTTCTTCTTCCTAAGTCTATGTGTTGGTTTGATTTGTATGGGTATTGGCTTCGCCTTCAATGCAACATCTCCCGAGGGATGGTTTGAAAACTCTCCTAGTCCCGATAGTGTTAGTGCCACCTGTGCAGGCCTTGGTTTTATCGTTGGTTTGGTTCTTTCGAGTATCTTGATGAGTACTATTGGTAGTGCCGTGAATGCTGTGATTGTCTGCTTCGCCGAGGGACCGGCAGAGTTCGAAGCAAATCATCCAGAACTTAGTAGGAAGATGAGAGAGACATGGCTCGAATTCTACCCCAATAGTGGAGTGTAATTAGTTATTTCAATCGAGGAATGTGAATTCGTGAGAGTTGTATATCGTTTGTCTTGTGGACTTGTTGAGAGAAAGTGGAACGGTGGATGATAGATATCATAGTAAAATGTATTGAACAATCATCTGTGATTTGCAATAGAATAGTATTACCTACTCATTCACAGCACAAACATCAGCGCCCTTTTGGTTAGCGAGCCCCCTAGCCCCCTCTACAGACTCTGATAACATATGTAAATGAACTCACTATTGAGATATTTGGTTTTGATAGTGGACCAAGCAAAGCAAAGCAAAGCTGTAAAGTATTAATATGGAATCTCCCTGGAGTTGTTCCCAATGTACCTTCTTGCATAAATATCCAGCACAACGATGTACAATGTGTTCGGCATTGCGTGTTACAAAAAAACAGATGAGAGACTTTGTTGCTGGCGGTCCAAATAATAATAATCCTGGTCAACAACAGTCGAGTAATGATACACAATCATCAGTTTGTACCAACAATTTTACTCATAACGCTAATAATATTAGTGGGTCGGTATCAGCTAGTGGCGGTGGACTGCCACAAAACAATTATCAATCGAAAATTAATAGTCAGCAACACCAACAACAGTCTAAGTCATTATCTTCTACTACTACTAGGAATGGATTAGCAACAGCAACAATGGCTATTAATCCATACAATAATACCGCCGCTAAAAAACAACCAAAGCCATCAGGAATTACTGTTGCCAATCCATATACATCAAGTGCCAAAAGTAGTATGAGTAATAGTACTCCTCACAATAGGCAGCAGCAACAGTCAAATGTTGTCGGTACTACAACTACAAATAACAATGGTAATTATAACTTGTTACCAATTGCACGTACTCCACCACAACAGCCAGCAGTAGGAGGCGCCAATAGAGGAATAGTAAATAATCCATACCATAATGGTACAAGTCTACAAAGTGTTGCAAAGATTGTTGGCAATAATAGTAACTGTAATAATCCATATACATCTGCTAGAGGAACTCAGGTAGGAATGAATGTTGGCAATCTAAATGGTGGTAATGAAAAAGAATCATCTCACTCATTTATTCAGCAGACAGCTACTAATCCAATGTTGAATCAAAAGCAGCAGCAGCAACAACACCGCAACCAGAAACAACAACAATCATCATCAATAACATATAGGAATGGTACCTTTGTTAAAGAAAAGCAATACCAAGCAGGTCCAATACCAATATGCGAAAACACGAAACATAATTGGATCTATCCAATTAATACACTCTTTCCTGAACGTACATATCAATTGCAAATGTCATACACGTCTATAATGTCAAACACGTTGGTATCATTACCAACTGGATTGGGTAAAACATTAGTCGCCGCTGTCGTTATGTATAATTATTACCGTTGGTTTCCACAGGGCAAGGTAGTCTTCTGGAAAGTCCGCGTTAGTACTGTTTTATCATATGAATTCGTGTGTTCAGTATAAAGTCTCGATGACTTTACTGCTTTATTTGACCTTAGTTTGCCTTTATTTGATTGCCTTTTCAACCCACTTGTACTAACATGTGTTAGAATCATCTTTCTTCATCTTCATAAACCACGAAACGCGTATCTTCCAGTGCACCGACACGTCCATTAGTTAGTCAACAGATACTTGCCTGTTATAAGATTATGGGTATACCGGAAGTACATACCGCTGAAATATCAGGTAGATCAAAACCAGATTCACGTGTTGCCATGTGGACTAATAAAAGGTGCTTTTTCTGCACTCCGCAAACACTGGTCAAGGATATACAAGAAAATCGATGTAATCCAAGAAACATTGTCTGTGTTGTCATGGATGAAGCACATCGAGCTACAGGAAAGTTACTTGTTTTTTAGTATTGTGTATAACTAACTGTATGAATCATTCGTGTGTTGTTCGTTGTGGAAGTCTCGGTGTGTATTGATTGCCATTGCAAAACCACATGTAACTAACCGAAAGATATGCCCTCTTTCTTCCATCTTTAACTTTTGTGAAACCACACAACTTGCAGGGTCACATGCCAATACAACACTAGTACAATTAATAAATAATTCGGGTGCCAAATATAGATTTGTCGGATTAAGCGCCACACCGGGTGCAGATATTAAAAGTATACAATGTCTAATTGACACATTAAACATCTGTCGTATTGAGGCACGGACAGAAGACGACCCAAATGTCAAAAAGTACATACACCATCGTGAGGAAGAGGTCATAATAGTGAAACAGCCCAATGTTGTGAAAGAATTGGATAACAAACTCTCACAATTGATATTACCAATATTAGAGCGATTACGGTCCGAGACTAAGAATGTGAACATGAATCCTAGTATTCAGCAACGATTATTTTATGATAGTGCCAACATTAAACCATTCTCAGTTATGCAGGTTCAGCAGGAGTATGTTAAATGTTCAGGTGGTGATCATCGACTTGATGGACAGTTCAATATATTGCGTGACTTAGCTAATGCCCGATGTATGCTAAAAGAACAGGGAGTACAAATGTCAAGAATGAAATTAGCAGAGTCGACACATAAACATTATATGCATTATATGAAGGATACGCCTGTTTTCCAATCATTGATGCGTGATATGATGATTGTTGCTAGTGGTGTTAGTCAACAAGAGGAAGATAATCTTGATACATTTGAGAATAATCCAAAGTTGAGTATGCTTGTTAACGTGTTGACTGAACATTTTCAGAGAAAAAAGGCTATTGGTCAATCCACACGTGTTATTGTCTTTTCACAATGGCGCGAATCAGTAGGAGGTATTGTCAAGATGTTACAGATACATAATTCAGAAATGATTAAGCCAGCACAGTTTATTGGACAAGCAAGTAAGAAGGCAGTGGGTAAGAAGAATAAGAAGGGTAGTACAACATCGACATCCAATTACAACACGGGACAAGATCAAATGGGTATGAACCAAGCACAGCAACAACGTGTATTACAACAGTTCAATCAGGGTTTATATAATGTATTAGTCTGTACCTGTGTCGGAGAGGAAGGACTTGATATAAAGGATGTGGACTTGATAGTCAACTTTGATACACAGAAGAGTGCCATACGTTCTATTCAACGTAATGGGAGAACTGGTAGGGCGAGGAACGGGAGGGTAGTTCAATTACTAGCTGAGCACGAGGAGAAGAAGTGGGTACCTATTCTTCCTGTAATATGCCTTCTTCCTTGAATGTATGACATCTCACACATGCTTCATCTCTTTCTCATACCTATAGTTATATTCAGTCGATTACAAACAAAAATAAGATCAATAGGGCGTTGAAGGATCCGACTGTGTTCAAGTTGCGTCAAAACGCACCCATGTTTGAGGATGAGCCGAATCTATTGAGGAAGAAGATGAATGTTGATTCATTCCACTTATCTCAAGTTGGCGGACATACTCCCAAGAGTAAACGGAATGGACAGAGAGGTGCTTCTAGAAGAAGACAAGGTGGTCAAGGAAAGGTCATTGATAATAACTGGAGGCTTGATTCTGTACAAGAAGAGGAACGAAATAATCTCTTTGGGCGACTACCTCCTTCCTCTTGCCGTGATTATGAAAGCAAAAGCAATATATTTCCCATATCTCTCAAGAGACGATATCTGAATTCTCGGAGTCAATCATCTATCTATAACAAAATGCTTACAAAAGGAAGCGTCCAAAAGAAGATATCATTGTCTAGTAGTGGAAGGTCGCTAAGGATTGTGAAACAGCTTGAAGAATTACACCTAGCAATTAAAGATGAGACACAAGGAGTCCGCTCTCCTTCAAAAGAGATATCAACAAAGAATTCAAAGAGTATAAAAGAAATTGTCGAGCTCATTGATTCTGATATTAACGATTATCAATCAGTAGACTTTGGTAGTGATAATGATGTTGGTACCAAGAGTAATCCAGAAACAAATATCAAGCCTAGCACGCTAGATGAAATATTTGGTCCAATCAGAGAGGAGATGGCTCCTAATTATACTTATAATATATCAAATTTGTTTGATGCAGCCCATCACAAAAGCTGCTCAGTTGTAGCACCGCCTGGAATGGAGATTGATGATACTGATGCCGATGAAGAATCTGCCATCTCTGCGTCAAGCCCATTGTCTGATGATATGTCAATTAATGACGACCTTTGTGCATTCTTTGACAATAACAAGGACAATACATGTAGTGATGCGAGAGTCGGACAAAGACAAAAGTCTCAAGTTGTCGAAATGAAGACTCCTCGTTTTGATCATGATGTAGACGGAGATGATTTTGGTACAGCTGGTAATCATCAGGATATTGACTTTGACTCTATTCAAGACACAGGTAAATCTTTGGAATCATCACTGGTTATTGCTGATGGAGGAAATCAATTAGAAAATTTGCACAATACAGACACATTGTCTCCTAAACAAGCAGAAGAAGCAAGTATTGGTTTGGCTGGTGAAAAGGAGAATGTCAACTCCCAATTATCACTCAGTCCTCTTCGGGAAAGCAATCAAGACAACAATGTATTGGTAGGGAGACAACTTTCCCAGCAGTTACAAGAGGAATCAGCCGAGGATACTGACAAGCAGTATGCAGGTGATGATAGAAAAGTATCATCCACTGACAATGTAACTGACAACAACAACAAAAATAACAATAGTCCTATTTCTACATCATTTCGCTTACCAACTCCACCGCCTTCTTCCGATGATGATAGCGAGGATGAGTGTAGCAATGAAGAGAGTGCACCACAAAATAATCCTTTCCCTGGTAAAGACGAGGTCGAGCCAAGTCACTTAGATAATGATGATAATGTCGCATCTGCTTTCTTGCATTTACCAACACAGGATTCGTCGTCTTCTGATGATTATGACATTGAAGAGGAAGAAGATGATGCCGTGGATAAGAGTGATGTTGCCTCTGAACCTAACAACAAGCCTCATGCTGATGTTACAATATTGGACACTTCTCAACGTCCGGAAGAAACTGACAACCCCATTGAAGGCACTACAACAAGTCAATACAACCAAGAATGTCTAAACTTTTCTCTTCAAGATCAACACTTTGCCAGAAACCCAGAACGTCGTCATGTCCACTTTGAGCAGTCGGCTATGAAAGACTTGACTGATACACCTATCAAATCATCTATTCCACAAAAGTTAGAACGTATGTCACTAGAGAGTCTGATTGATACTCCCATCAAACCGTGCCATAACTCATCTCAGCAACCACGGAAGTCTTTTGATAGTTTGACCGATACACCTCATCAACGTGATACAAAGGCATTACCTCAACGGAAACGCCTTCGTCCGGCACAGAATTATGATAACTCGCCAAAGGTCCTCAAGAAGGATAGACTCCGTCAGAGGTTCGAGGACAAGTATCGGTGTCAATTTCTCGACTGTGAGGCTGCTAATGACGATTCGGAAGATTCAGATGAAGAAGCTGCCCTACTTAGAGAGATAGAAGACGAGGAAACGGGCCATGATAGTTTCATCA
>Ga0214477_101039_pt1 | contig 15695 bp, 7 predicted proteins | sample M1_20Mar14CPVII9_FD_165058 | JGI IMG/M metagenome (GOLD analysis project Ga0214477, IMG submission 165058) | Marine eukaryotic communities from Monterey Bay, California, United States - M1_20Mar14CPVII9sort6BwellC16 | ecosystem: Environmental > Aquatic > Marine > Unclassified | place: USA...
TATAAGATACAGTGGTTGGATGGGCTTCTAGCCTATGGCTAATGGTGTGAATAGATATCTCATGTATGTAAAATGAAGGAAATCTATTGATATTAGTGTATAAAAGAAGTAAGTTCAATGTTTTATATGCGGAACAAGAGAAGTTTATGGGCTGAAGACAAAAATGAATGTAAGTTTCTTAATCTCGGAAGAGAATCAGTAGCATGGCTGAGAAGGATGTCCGTGAAGTACGCCGAACGAAATTGATCATGATATGCAACGCCATAGTGTCAAAAGCAAAGAAGAGAAGCAACTAGATGCCAATTAACATATCATGTGAACATATAGACAATTATAGTTAGAGATTGATTAGATATTTATACTTTACACTTTAAAGTTGCAATTAACAAATGTCGAACTACTCTATAGACACCCGATCCAACTAAGAGATATGTCACCCAATGTACTGTACACTCTCTCATCTCATAATATTAGAGAGAACACTCGGTTTTTTCCACACCCGCGGGGAATGCGAAAGATCCATCACTATTACAGCACATTTCCGATATAGGATCACAACACGTACAGCAATCACATTCTACATTGAATACTGCCATGGAAGCTGTATAATTAATACCCGCCCCCGTTGAATTAAGTTCAATCACAGAATTAGGATCGTATGCAGCAAAGAGATCAACGGTGGCTGGATCCGCAGTGAACGCGTATGGACAGGAGCCGCAATCTGCTGCTATAAAGTTGACATCCCCACGGGGTTTCGTGTCATTACAAAAACCACCAAGACTTCCCGTAAGCTTACTATTAAGATGATAATTCGACACACCAACATTCAAATCAAACAACTCAGATGGTATACTCCCCTCCAAGCAATTATTACCCAACATAAGACTAACTAACTTTGTCATATTACCAAATGATGATGGTATATTCCCACTAATCTTATTTGTAACAAAGTCCAGTTTATTAATTTCACTCAATACTGATAATTCGGGTGGTAACTCGCCAATCAAATTATTCTCATAAAGTGAAAGCCTTGTTACCCTTCCCTCAACATCACAAGATACACCCTTCGTTTGCACATTATTTTCTAAATTTTCTTTTGGGCAATCTTCAAGATTGTCAGGGTCAAGGTTAACGTTGGGATATGTATTACATATAGTTTTTGAGGCATACCACTCGCATTCATCCCTGTTTGATAAGAAATTTAATTTTCGATACCAATCATTATTATTATTATTATTATTCTCTTCATCTACTACCCATTGAGTACCAATAATATTATTATTGGATGTAGTAGAAATATATAATAATGCCAATACATAACGTTGTTGTACTTTCCAGTTTGGTATATCAGCATTAAACTCTTCACTTAAATCTTGAACCAACCATTCTAACGTAGCCACACGATCGTCAATATACTTATTACCAGTGGGATTTATAATCCCTTGTTCCGTGTTGTTGTGGGTATTATTGAGGAATTGATCAAACGTTCCCTCCTGAACTAGTGGTGATATAGTATTAATTAACTTTTGACGTCTTTCATTAGTTACAAATTGTTGAGTAGATTGGTCATCATCTTCATTAGTTGTACCAACGGGTGGATTAGGACTGGGAGTATTGCTCTTGTTATTATTTGTAAGTACCACAGATAAAACAACAATAACAATAATCAAAATTACACCCATAAACAATGAAATCTGTTTAAATCGACGTTTCTCTATACCAAATATTGTTGGTACAACTTGTGCAATTGGTACAATGTCACTATTATTATTGTTGTTGTTGTTGCTGTTGTTGTTGGAGTTTGTTGTTATTGATGAGGTTGGTGGTTGCTGGCCGCCGTATTCTACGTCATTATTAGCAGTAGCTGTTGTTCGAATATTATTATTATTATCATCATTATCATTTACTGCATACGCCTCAACGGCAATATCATGTTCGGGTAGCACCATTGGCCTAATACGGTCCGTAGTAGATTCATCAGCATCACCTACAACATTGCCGTTTTCGTTTGTGGGGTTGTTTAATAAGTTGTTGTTGGGTGTAACGTGGAAGGCACCGGGAAGTGATCGTAACGATTCGTTCATTGCATGCTGCCATGTTGCGGCTGGTACTGATGGTGAGTAGTCAGAGTTGTTATTATCATTATTATCATTCGGGGTAGTAGTAGTAGTAGTTGCCCGAGGAGTAGTTGCCGAGGTAGTTGCAATAGTATTAGCAGCTAGCTTACTCTTCTTTTCTACGGTGTTCGTCATATTTAATAATTTTATGGGTAACAGTTGATATGAGCTATCGTCGTAAAGAGTTGTTGTTATTGGAATACCTAGACCAATAATAATAATTTTAATTTTAATGTCGTGAGGCAGGGCGTGGCTTTTTCAGTGGCTTGGGTGACGTGAGTGGCTAACTTCCCTGAGAACAAATGGGTGTGACAATGACCTGCGACAAACCGTATGTGCTGCCGCACCAATGATTAGAGATCTCAGGAGGCAAAGCTCGGGATGTCATTAAGTTTCTCAAGAAAAGAAACATTTGTTCTTGCCTTGGTGATAAGTACACACTATCTAAGAGAAGTAATAAAAGATTGGGAGTATGTAACAGTTGCCAAAAGACATTTGACAAAAGACTTCTGAAAGTCTGCGGACATTGTAAGATTGGTCAGTATTGCAGTATCGATTGTCAATCACACGCTTGGCCAGGGCACAAAAGTGAATGTAAGTTTTTGAGACATGGCCAAGATGCATGGTCAATTGCATGCCTAGCAACAGAGGATTAAGATGTCGCGTCGTTCAATAATCTGGATTCTATCGTCTACTTATCATAAACGAATTAAAGATAGCCTACTAATATTATGTCATCTGTTTGGTATGCATATTATATCTAGCATCATATCCATCTGACCTCCGCTTGTCATCTATTCAATCAAAGATGGAAAATGAATCTTCTTCCTTGTCTTGTTTAGGTTCTGGTGGGGGTGGAGAAGGAACATCGGCAGCCTCGGTAGGAGCATTAGGTTCCGTCGGCGTTGGTTCATCATCATCTTCTTCATTGAAGTAGGAATCCTCCTCGTCGGCCTGACGATACTTTCGTTGATCTTCCAACGCTCTCTTGCTCAACAATCGGGGCCCACCATTCATCAATAGCAGGCCACCTCCACCTCCATCATGACTTCCATTCATGTTAGAAGTAGCCTCATCTTGATGTGAACCCAATATACCTTGCTCTACCCTTCTATTCTCTTCGTATGCCTTTTGTAATTGGTTAAAAGTCTCGACATTGATAAAGATGTTATCCAAAGTTGGCATTTTGGCACTGTCATCTACCGTGCTTAGTGCCGTCTTCTTTGTTAAGTGCTTGGTAACTATGTAATCAATGAGTGATTTGATATTCTCTTGACATATGAAATCACACATCTAATGGGAAGAAGAAGAAGAAGATATGTAAGTGAGAGATGAAGTTTCAAGTAGTAAAGTCACAGTTAGTAAGGAACTTACTTCGAGGATTGAAGAAGTGATGAGATTATTCCCCACACCCGTTGCTTCTACACGATATAGATCAAAGACCGGAGCGAAAAGGTTATATGTAACGACATGTCGGTGATAGAATTCCTCCTTAACAGAAAGCACCGCACGTAAAAGTCTGGAAACAAGGAGTAAGAGAGAAAAGGGGCGTTAGATCATTCGAGACATTATATAGAAAGAGACATATATCATGTATACAACTCACTTTAACATGGCCAATTTGAGGCATCGAATACCAGGGGGTTGATGAGGCACCTTCTTCTGGCGTAACATCTTAAGAATAGTACCCAGTATATGTGACTTGATCAGATAGAACTTCATCCGGTGGACATGTGCTCGAACACCGAAACTTAGTATTTCAAGTGCAAATGATGATCGTACCGGACATGGATCGATAGTCTTGATAAGGCTGCTGCGGGCTGAGGCCGTGGCGGCAGTCCGTTCCTTAAACCCTTGCCGTGCTTGATCGATTTGTGAGGTGTTACTGCTTGATAATACGGCAATCTTGTACTGAAATGGCACTACGAGCCATTGGATATACCGATCGTAAAACAATGCCAGAAACGAATTCTGTTCCGATTCTGCCGCGGATACACCTCCTCCTCCCGACTGCCCACCATTATTGTTGACAGCATTAGAGTTGTTCTCGTCATCTAAGAACCCACCACTAGCAAATTCAATACCTTGCTCGTGTTCATTCTCACCCATTTCTGTATCCAATACGATTCTAATGATTTCACTTGCTTGTAATAGTAACCCGGCATCACTTTCCATTGCCATTATGAATAATAAGGAGAGTAGTAAATCATCCGGAGGGACCGTAAATAGAACTTCTTGTATATCATTTGGCTCGGGACGCATAGTATCAATCACGGCCGAATCTCCCAAGGATGAATAAAAGTTTAGACAATGCCGACGTAACAAACTTGGATCATGCATGGTAATGATGCCCAGTATATCAAGTGCCGCACCTCGTTCTTTATCATCCGTGGTTGGATGTGACAATACGGCCGAGAGGTAAGACAGAAGTGTAGCCTTACGTGCTTCTTGGGGAGGCAACACGTTCATATTGACAGTGTTTTCTATGAAATCATCCTTCTCATGCTGCTGCAATGAGCTTCGGGCCATGTTGAACAATTCATTAAGAAATAGTAAACATCCCTTACGACGGATACGCCGAGAGGGTATAGAATCGTCTTGTGGTGCCAGGTGCTGCTCCCATTTGATACATGTCGATGGAGGGGTGTCATTAGATGGTTCAGCAGGAGCCTCAGGAGGTGGGGATTGAGGCCCGACGGGTGGCGACTGCCGCGGAGTATAAAACTCCTCCTCTTGTTCTTGATGTTGTGGTTGCTTCTGCCCTCCTCTTTTGGGAGGTGGCGTAAGCTTCTCTCCTTCTGCCGCGTCTTCCGCCGCCTCTGAATCATCTGGTAAGGCCGGCACTGGTGCCGCGTCGTCTACCGCACCACCACCCAAGTCTATCTCCTCTCCCAACAACTTGATTATTCGAAACAAGTAACTCTCCTCACCCTCTCGTGCACCAGGCTGGACCACACCCCGTATTATATCACTTGCTGTAAACTGTCCCAAACTAGACAATGTACTCAAACTACTCTCATCCATCGTTGGTCTTAATATATTATCCCGAAGATAATTCACACGGAATAGTCGATGAATGGCACCCAACAACTCTTCCTCAACCACCGAATGGGGTTGTTGTAATGGTTGTGGTCCCTCATCATCATTATTATTATCAACCGGCATTGGCTGATCGTCCCCGCCATTTCCCATTTGTATTACCGTACGGAATTTCAATTCGTTTCGTAAATACTTTATATATTCTGCCTTAACAACTAAATCTGGATCATATTCCATTATACCAACTACATATTCAAATATTACCGCATCGGATGTTACATATTCAATAATTTCTGGATCATTTAATAGGAGTATGGATTTGATAATCGTTGCTAATATAGCCTTGTAAGACGATGGTGAATATTGATGTTGAGTGGCCGCGGCTGGTGTCGGGGAGAGTGGTTGGGATGATACCAATGATGCTAATGGATCAGAGGGTAGTTCATCCATGTAAGGTTCATCCTTGTCTGTACGTTCATCCTTGGCCGCGGTGCCACCATCGCCTTCTTCTTTATTCTTGACATCATTATCATCTTCAGCAGGAGGTTCTTCATCATGCAATAATAACAACCCACGAAAGTACGCACAATCATCATTCGCTAAATATATTAATAACTCTTCCCGTTGTAATTGATTTGTATGATTTCCAAACATACTAGCCAGACCGCCACCGCCACCTCCTGGACCACTATAATGAAAACTAGTAATAAAATTCATAATCGATGGTAAATCAGTCCATGTTGGTTGAATTGGTAAGTTTGATTTGAGCATGTTTAACATTGCCGCGTTATGACTATTATTGGCATTATCACTTGGTGATGGATGTTGTTCATATTGAAGTGGTGGCATACCACCCTGTTGTTGTTGGTGGGTATTATTCTCACCGGGGATCATAATTGGCTGTAATACATTCTCCTCATTCTCATCGGAGAATAAATTGTGATGAGTTATTTCGTCATTAGAGTCACCCGAGGCAACACCATAGGAGGCAGCTGCCGCCGCGGCCATGGAAATAGCAACCATATCATCTGCTGATACATTCGCCTCGGAGGCTGATCCCTCTCCGTCTTTATTGACACTATGATCATGGACGTGTAACAACCGTGCCCCTCCCACCATCCCCTGCTGCTGATCCGCCGCACTCCCCAACGATGAGCCTCCTCCTTCGTCTCTCGTTATAGGAGTACGAACTCCTCCCAAGGGTGGAGGACCGGGTACTAATCCCAATTGTCGATCTTCCAATGCATCATGATCGGGTGAGTTTGGTGAATTCGTATTATGATATGTATGTGTGGGTGGTGAGGCTTGCTTTGGTGAAAGTGGTTGATGCGATGATGAATGCTGTTGATAATTATGTTGGGGTTGTTGCTGTGCTTGACCACTAGCAGCAGCAGATGCCGGCTGTTGTTGCAATTGACCACTCCCCCCTCCTTGATCTGCCGTCGACAATCCTCCCCATGACGTACTACCTTGACTACTACTCGCCACCTCCCGTGCCCGACATTGCACACTTGATATATGCTCCCATATATCCTTACAACCCGCATTATCCTGAAATGATAATGCCAAATCAACACCACCCTTACCTCCCTTGCCGCTCTGTGGCGATGACCTCCCTTCCTTCTCATTTCCACTTTGACCACTAGAGGATGACGTAGTATTAAATGGTTCACACCATGTTATTATATTCCCACCCTGACATTGATACGCGGTATCGTGTAATAAAACACGGGTACGTAATAATACCTTCTGTTGAGTATTTTGCTGCTGTTGTTGTTGAGTAGGGATATTGGTATTATCATTTGATTCAGGAAGGGATTCAGAACGCATGCATAGCATTGGTTCACCCAATTCACGGAATATATTACGTTTCTCTGTTGGTGATGTTTTGTTTTTGTTATCTCCCTTCTCTACCTCTGGAGTCTTATCTCCCTCTGTCTTATTGCCGGAGGCTCCTTCTGGCTTGCCGTCAGCAGCTACCAGTTTAGTAGGTGAAGATCCACTACTTTTCGTAGGATGTCGAGCAAAATAGAATGTAATCCGTCCAGTACCACAATCATCCCACGTTCCGTCTATATTTAATCGATACAATTTAACACGCCATCCTGAACTTGTTGATGATGATTGTGTCTGTTGCTGTTGTTGCTGAGGGTAGTGTTGTGGATGATGTTGTTGTGAATGTTGAACATATGCCTGCTGTTTCTGTTTCTGATGACTATTATTCATTTGTTGCTGTACTGGAACTGTATCCTCGTTATTATTAGCATTTTGAAATTGTCGATTATGTAACTGCTGTTGTTGTTGTTGTTGTTGTTGTTGTTGTTGAATAGTACCCTGACGCAGTGCCCCGCCCACCGTCCCCTGCTGCATTTGCTGTGGGGATAAAGCTGGTGCCCCCCTCTTCTTATTCAAACCAACTGCTACTGCTAATCCCTGCCCACCCTCATCATTTGATATTGATAATGATTGTCCCTCATTCGGTGAATGACTTACCAGCCTACGTTTTCGATCGTTATTCATATCCTCAATTTGTGGCATGGGTGACATGACACGTTCAGGTGGTATGGCGTTACTGTGTATTGATGAGCTAGTTGTAGTGACGTCCTCTTCTTCCTTGGCATTTGATATTGTTGGGGACTTCTTATCAGCCCCGACTTTAAATTTATTCTCATCTGCCTCCCCCGTCGCCGGGCGGGCTTCTGGCTGCTCCTCCTGTAGCTTTGCCCAATCGGATGATGAATTTGGTAATGAAATACTAATAACTTTACTACTGCGATCAACCTCCATTTTACTACTGTCATCCACCGCAGTATCACCCGCGGCAGTGTTGTCAGCAGACAATCCATCCAATTCTAACAATTTTAACTTTTTAGTACCCTCTCCCTCTTCGTTTTCAGTAAATGAGGCTAAACTATTACTTTCCGTCTTATTTGTTAATTTGCGTTTACGTTTCTTATTTTGTAATGATAGTGAGATTTGTATCCCGGCCGTAGCCGCTGTGGGTTTATTATTTGATATGGAATCCGTGGTACTATTATTTACATTAGCTGTTGATTCTATCTTCCCATCTCCTTTCAGCATGGCATTTGATTTATTAGTATCTATTATTAATATAATTTTGATATAGCCCCCCAAAGTTAAAGAGAGATAAAAATGTCGGTTGAGTATAATGTGAAAGGCTAAAAAGGATATAATACAAGGTATAACTCTTTACAAAATACACCCCCGCAAAATTCGACAGACAATATGACCAAGAAGTATAGCAATCTTTCCGCCGAGGCCCAAAGCATAAACATACAACCACACCCCTAACTTTTCATTTTTGCGTTAACATATTGTGTCACTTTATTTAATCGATATCTCTCTCCCAAACTTAAACGACCCAATACCCCACATACCATCTCCAAATATATTTACTACCATCGTCAAAATAAAACGGCACGTAATACGATATATACATCGGGGCCTTGACTTTATTAAATCACATATACCATCTATATTTTTTGACTTACCCAAAGTAGTAACCTCACTATTATCACCACGAGCCGTACTACTATCCGCATTGCCAACGTCTAAACTACCGGCTAAATTACCACCGACAACTTTACTATCATCACCCTCCTCGGGTGAAGAGGTAACACTCCGTGGTGTATCAATTGCCTCCCTTTCACTGCTTGTTGAGGTGGTGTTGTCATTGCTATTATTATTTGAGTTATTGTTATCAGCTGCAGAGCTTAGTATGAAACCGAAGGTCATTTTTTCAATTGACGACGAGGTAGGTTTAGTATTGTTATCTTCTGATGGATTGGCCATTGTTTGTATATTTCTAGCGTGCTAATATCGAGGTTAATTAAGGGGCTGTTTGTTGTGTGTGTGATGAGAGGCACAAAATGCCACGAGTAGGTTGAGTCGAAATTGATATCTCTCTAGCGTTTATCCGCCACTAGCTATTCCACACCGAGATTTATAATATATTAATAAGTAGTATTATAGCATTGTCTTTATATTAACCGTAGATATTTGTGTGTTATTATAAGGTGTTATAGGGCCAATGCGCCATCGTGAATTCATCGTGATATTCTGGCATTTTTGATTGGAGGAGAGTCTGTCCGTCATTTGCTTGGTGTTCTTGATGACGCTAACAAAATCGTAAACACTGGCGAGGAATCGAGTTGATTGAGTATATAGTGTGCTTGTCTCCCCTCCACCGCCAAGTATATTAGCCTGTTGGACCATTATTAAGCTTATATATTGAAATAGTTTATCTCATATCATTTTAGAATCGTCGCGGGATTTGATATCTACAAAAAAAAGTACACATCTTTCTTTTTGACACAAGGTACACCATATTCATATTATTAATATAATTACCATTACCATCATTAACTTATCTAAAGCATTCAACTGAATATCAAACAATACAGACGATTTTGTTACTAAATAATTTGATAGTATATTATCGGTATCAATTAATAGTTGTATTGATCACATGAGTAGTAAACATCATATGTCAAAAAAGTTAAAGCCGAATGATGATTCATCGAGGCCTAGGGTGCTGTTTGAGTACTCTGGTCAAGATGTTCCCGATAATGTGACACATGTGCAGTTTCATCCAAGTGTTGTTGATGTTAATAATGCATTTGATAACTGTAAAAGTTTGATAGAAGTGATACTTAACGACGGCCTCAAAGAGATCGGAGAAGATGCATTTTCTGGTTGCACCTCATTGCAAGAGATTATAATTCCATCTACAGTTGTCAATATTGGACGTTCTGCATTTAGTGGATGTTCTAGTCTGAATAAGGTAGTATTAAACGACGGTCTAAGAGAAATTGGAGAATCCGCCTTTCATAACTTCAAAGCATTGCAAAACAATACAATTCCTTCTACTGTTACAAAGATAAGTTATAGTGCATTTAGAAATTGTACCAATTTGAGAGAGGTGGTGCTTAACAATGGACTCAGAGAGATTGGGCAAAATGCATTTCAAAATTGTTCTTCATTGGGAAGTATTACAATTCCTTCTACTGTTATCAAGATTGATCAGCATGCATTTTATAGTTGTGACAATTTACGGTATGTTGTGTTGAATGATGGATTAAAGAGGATTGGGAGAAATGCATTCGGAAGATGTACATTACTGGAACGTATCACAATCCCTTCCGCGTTAGTTGCGATTGATGATCTTGCATTTTCTTGCACGAATTTGAGGGAGATAGTCTTACATAATAATGAAAGAGTACAAATTATTGATGAAGCATTTGCCGGATGCACATCATTGGAGAGATTCAAGTTCCCAACCCTTTCTACTCGTTTGAATAATGTTATTGAAGCGGGACAAAGAGATATAGAGACCAAGATGGATGATATTCCTGCAGTAGAATGGAGAGGCGGAGAGATTGCCATCCCTGCTGTTCATCGAGAGATAGAGAATAAATGGGGAATGGCGGAAATGGTGATTGGGTTAGATGAAGAAAAGCTGGACAAGGTTGTTAGATTGATTAGGTACTATGAAATCAAAGAGGCTACGACTTTATTTGAATTGGCATTGTGGAAAGCTAAGATTGATCAGGCGGAAGGAGCCAGTACTGACAGAGGAGCGTGCCGTGTCGAAGTTCCCGGGTCTGTTAAGGATGCTATCATGCAGTACCTTTGATGGAGCAAGTAACATATGAATATGAATGACATAGATAATTGACTCATGTTTATTATCATCGCCTGCCATGGTACTTAGACTTAGGAGGTAGGAAGAACAAAATGAGTTGTTAAGTGAACTTTTTGCCACAATCCAATACCCCTTCGTCCCGTTGTCCCACCCTGCTTTTTAAACCAGCCCATTGGCATTGATTCCCAATATCGTCTACTAAGGCGAGTGATTAGATATAAGATGCCAACACCTGAACCTGAACACCTCGTCGCATATTCGAGAGGTGAAAAACGTCATAATACACACCAATTGAAAAATGTCAATCCTACATATACATAGATTCCACTACATTCTATAGTTAATCAAGATATGAATGCGATAGATATTGACAACCAAAAGCCTACACCACACAATACATAGGTCACCGTTCGTGGGAATAAACTCTCCCAACCCCTTCTCATCTCATTATCACAGCACAGTACATAGCTCGTATTCAGACCTTGTATGGCAAGTGGCGCCCTAATGAATGAGAGTAGGCAGAATAACACAAAGTAAAGGCTCCTCCGGTATATATAATTGTTAATCTTGCGTGCTGCTTAGTTACATTCGTGTCGGTTAGAAATCAATAATAACACACATATAAAATTGCATAAGTTGGTGCATATCATATTATGTACATCAACATCTATCCTATATATCTACCTCTCAAACACAATAGAATCGAATCAACAAAGACAATATAATATCATATCATTTTCGTGGTTAGTATTGTTGTTTAACATTATCAATTGCAATATCAAATCGGTATATTATTAGGAAACTTTATTATTTGTACTTGATCAACACACTAAACTATATATAATAGAATCCAGATAACATAAGCAGAACACACAATGGATATATTAAATGATAACGATGTCCATATGGCAGATTCAAACAACGATGACAATAACAATAGCGGAGATGAAGGAGATGGTATTAACAATAATAACAGGGATGGAGATGGTATTGACCACAATCGTCTTAGATCACTTTCCAATTATGCTGATCAAAATCAAGATAATGCTTCGTGGTATTGGAATGTCGGAACTGTACAATTTCCTCCGGCTGGTTGGCCTTTGTATAGACCCTTATCGAATCTTTCGGATTTGGAAAGAGAAGATATTAGGAAAGGTGAAACTAGAATGATATCATATAAAGAACCAGAGCTATATGAGGGTACCGGTATTAATCTTGATTGGGGAGAGTACTATGTTGCTGATGATGAGATGAGTAGCGGTGATGAACAAAGTAGTTTATCAGAGGCAGAAGAGATAGATGATGAGGAACAGGAAAGAGAGGATAGACAAGCTGTCTCTCTTGCCGTCAACATTAACACATCACAAGAACCATCTGCAATTAACTTTGATCAATTGGACAACAATGTAACACCTTCTAGTCCTACTTTGATGGGTATGCCAGATATCATACTGGAAAAGATTCTTCATTACTCCACAGAACAACCTTCTGAAGTATGTGTAGTGGAAAGAGTATGTAAGCGTATCCATAGATTAACCACGGATGAGGACTTTTGGAGACGTCATCCTTCTTCCAAAGATAGATCGTCAGTATTCACGATTTTCCGTGGGCGGGGTAGTTTATACCGCCGTTATGGACCTACTCCAAGAAAAGCAGTTTTTCTATACTCGGGCTTGCGTAACATTAGAAAGTACCAAAAAGGTGGTAGCAAATTCAATCGAACCAATCCTTATACCATTCTAAATGTGCTAAGAAACGAGGAAGAGGAAGATGTTGTTGCTAGTACCTTTCGTACACTATCAGCGGACATTTTATCGAGGATGAATTATCTTGGCCCAGAAGCTCATTTTAGATTACGAGGGGATACCATCGGTTACATATGTGAATTACTTCAAGGATATATGATTGAAAGATTCCAAATGACGATGTTTCTGGTCAGGCATAGGTTAGGTTTTGGATTTTTTGATCTCAACAGGATCCGTTCGATCCGTCTCGAGGAGGATCCCTCTCCCAATGCTACAGGAAATGGTGATAGATGTACTGTTCAGATGGATGACATGAAGCTGGTATTTCAGAAGGATACGTTCAGTCCTTTCTTCTGTGGACATTCTCCCCAGAGACCAAGGAGATGTGATGTAGCAACAGGAGATCATGGACAAGGTTCAGACCTAGTTTGTTCTTGTTTTTTACCTTCGTCAAGCGGTATTGTATGGAAGTGGCCTAGTGATAATTGTCATGATGTTCTACCACCCGAGGCCGGAAGAAGGATCATCCGAATTTTGGCTTATCAAGCTGGAATAGTGAAAATGTCAAATGAAGCCTTTATGTTGGCCGAGGCAGAGATGCTCCATGCTTTGGGGATACTACTCGTCAGTGCATACGAATCCTCTGTGGAAATGTCAAAGACAGCTCAGTTTCTTGATAAAGAGAAGGATCTCTCATACAATGAACCAACTACCTCAATTGATATGTTTAAGACTCCTCCTCCTCCATTCCAGGACGAACAGCTAATTTATACAATCGTTCCTGGGCAAATCAGAGCCGTAGCAGAAGAGAGGGATATCACACCAAGCAATGTGTATGGGGATGTTTGGGTAGCTAGCTCGGGGTTTACAAAGGAAGAAGAGGATGAAATTGAAAGATCATATTACTATAAAAGTGTTATTCATGATGAAGAATCGGAAGAAGTATGCAGTGACAGCAATGAAGAAATGGAAAGTAAGGCCAAACAGGAGAATGTAGACGACAATGGCAACAATAGTGATACATCGGCTTGGTCAGAATGCAGTTCGGTTGAGGATTCCGAGCTGGATATGGACGATTATGGGGAAGACTGTTACTTGGCTGAGTATCGCTTTGGAAACCAGGAGATTTGGGCACATTATAATCATTTCCCTCCTCCTAATCCGAATAATGAAGAAGATGGCGAGGATGATAATGATGAGGATATGGCGGTTGATAATGATGCATAGAAGGCCGGTGGTATCAGGAATTTAGATGTCATACAAGTAAACCTAATTTATATCTTCCTATTAACTATTCCCCACAAGACAAACAACGAAGATATATCCAATAGTAGCTACCGATAAAGGTAGCATGGCCAGAAGAGGTGATAGAAGGATCATCCTTCCCTTCCTCCTCGGTGTCTATATCCTCATCTTCCTCTTTACGAGAGGTAGTAATTAGTGATGGACTAAGGAGGATAGAGAATAGTGCCTTTTATGAATGTTCATCATTGTTGAGTATTACGATCCCATCTACTGTTGATGACATTGATATGGGTACATTTAGTTATTGTAACAGTTTACGAGAGGTTGTGTTGAGAGACGGATTAAAGAAGATCAAAGCAATTGCCATCAGAGGATGTACATCATCAGTTTACCCTACCAGGTAACTCCAACCACTTTTAATTGTGTTCCGTGGCCATTTAAGAATAAAATTGGCGATACACTGAAAGTAAATTTTCGGCGAACTCGAAAAGATACCAGAAAGGATACCAAAAAAATATGACACCAAGAGCTTTATCCGGTACTCAGGTCAATGCTTACTCACGAGATTTGTTGCTCAATTTGCTTAGATCCAGCCCCTTACTTGTTGTTATGTGATATACTCTTCGGCTCCGCCCTAATAGTGGCCATATATCGTCCAGCCCTATCATTCATCATATTCTCCTCCTTGTTTCTAACGCACGGGGCTGGATCCCCCTAGCTTGCCGAGAGCTATTTCCACTTGCTCCGGTGGCAAGTAGAATTATCGGCGACTATTTGTTTCTTCGGCTATCTTACAATTGTTGAACGGAAATGACACATAATAATATGTAAAATCAAACAAGGTGCTGGATTGATCTATTGCAATAGTTAACCATCAACTACTACCAGCCTCCGATTATAAACAAAAAATGATTCAACGAATATATTATACGCACTCCGAGAACAATAGATAAAGTTGATACGATTGCACACGTGATGCATATCATCATTACTAAATACACGGTTGATACTTGGGATTGCAATTTGCAATGATGCATGGGCGGTTATAAATGAACAATCAACAAAGGCAATTTACTCTTCGAGGGCGATCGGCAATAAGTGGCGAGATCATACGTAGAAGATATACATCATTCAACAATCAACTGGCGGAGATAATTCTTTTCAATCAAGAGAAGATTGTTGTACAATGCTGGGAAGATATCTATCAACATTAATATGCAGCAGAATAATTGAAAACCAATATTGATAGATGATATTATAAAAATGCACATATGATATGCACAATACATGCAATTCCTTGTCAACTGCTAAAATGAATGGATTCAATACGAGTAGATATGGGAAAGGGGAGATTAGATCAACCTAAATGTATGTATTGGATTGCAATGTGCTCGTATGATATCAATATATGAACATATACATAGAAATGAAAGATTAAATATCTACTAAGCCAATATTTTAAATGTAAAATGATATGGTGTATTACCTTACTTGTTTGTTAATTTAACACTATTTGTTTGAAGAGGATATTCTGTTGGTATTATTGCATGTTTAATACATTCATACTACAGCCAAGTATCAAGAAGAGAAGATACTAGTGCCAGTGCCTCGCTTCACTGTGGTTGGCAAGTCTCTACATTTTGCATTGCAATGGTGGGGCGATGAAGTGGATAGACTTACAAGTTCATTCTTAGTACTAAGGTTGTGCCATTGTCGTTCCTACTACACCAACAAAACAATTCAACACTATCTAGCATGATGGGTTTTTCAAAATACATCAGCCACTTTTCTTCTTTCTGAAATACTCCTTAGCTATTGCTCTGTATAATGCTTTCTGAGTATATGTTAGTTGTTTATATCTGGCCGAGGCTTCTGTGCGAAAAT
>Ga0214477_101040_pt1 | contig 15666 bp, 14 predicted proteins | sample M1_20Mar14CPVII9_FD_165058 | JGI IMG/M metagenome (GOLD analysis project Ga0214477, IMG submission 165058) | Marine eukaryotic communities from Monterey Bay, California, United States - M1_20Mar14CPVII9sort6BwellC16 | ecosystem: Environmental > Aquatic > Marine > Unclassified | place: USA...
TTCCTAACCAACCCATCCGGTATGAATTGGGAAGACTTAGTCCGTTCCATGAAGAAGAAGACTGGATTAGAAGCCTTGGTCGGACAAGAACTTGTCATAGATTTAAATGATGATAATGTATCTGATTTAGATGCCGATCCACAGGAAGATGAGGGAAGTTATAAATATACCGGTGACTTGTCATGTATGGGTAATATATTAAGTAATTATATGAGAAGGAAGAAGAGTGAGGGTAATGATGATGGTGATAGTACATTGTGTGATCCACTTTGTGATGATGATACTAGTATATCCTCGAAGGATGATGAATCAGAAGTTCGTTCATGGGGAGGTAAAGAATCTAGTGAAGACGAAGCTGAGGATGAACCGGAGAATGATTTGGTAGAGAAGGTGATTGCTTGTCAACTTTCACCTAAAGAGGAGGTGTCACCGCTAAGGTCACCTCGACAACATGATACGTTGGAGAAGAATATTGAACGTGTCATTCTTGGTCAAGATCAAGAAGAACTCAAGCACATGTATGAACAAGAGAAGCAAGACAAGGTTAATCCCAAATCAAGTACCCAAGAAGAAGAAGCTGCTGCTGCTGCTGCTGCTGAAAACAAGCCAATAGCTCCTCTATCTCCACCTAGATCCTCGAGTATGACACCAAGATCAAGATGGGCCAAGGCACGGGGAGGAGCAGTAGCAGCTAAACGGCCAAACATAACATCTGGTAGTAGTTCGGCATTCTCCCCCATCAAGTTGTCTTCACCAACAACACCAATAACGGCGTCGTTGGAAACTACATTTGATTCCTCGGAATTCTCCGATCCATTCAAGTCTAGTTCGTCATTCTCATCACCACAACGAGTGAGGAGTAAATCAACTCCTCCGAGCAAGTTTAGATCAATTGAACCTCCTCCTTCGGGCTCACCACAACAAGAGCCATTCAGTCCAGAGCCAATATCACCTAGACCACAACGAAGTCCGAAACGAGGACGGTCTGTAGATAGTAGAGCTCATCATAATGTGAATGTTGCCCCGAGGATACCTTCAGGTCCATCCGAGCCACCTGTGTTGATAATGTCAATGTCAGCTGATGATGAGAGTTCATATGTTGATATGGATCAACCTCTCTTATTGGGTAGTACGGATAGAATGGACATCTCGGCCATGAAACAAGAGTCATTACTGGATGAGCCCCCGAAGATAATACCATCAGTAGATGATGTTGACGAGGAGACTTTTCACCAACAGATACGAGGGGCAACACCGTCCCTGCTGAATGACAAGGATCTGGCTGTGGCTGCAAGTACTGCCAATAACAAGAAGGAAGAGGACACTCCAAGTACTGTTGCTCCCTTCCCCACTAGTTTTGATGCCTCTGAAACGAACAACAATAGAAACCTCAACAAGAAGAACTCAAGTGAGAATGGCAAGGCCGTCCTTTTGGGGTGGGTAGATGATAATGGCAACTTAGTATATGGTGAACAAGAGAAAGAAGCTGCTTCTAATAGACAAAAGGATTCCAACGAGCTAGATGCAAAGCAAACTCTATCCACAAGTCTAAGGAGTGTCACTGATCATGAAGAAGAAGTGGATGATTCAGTCGATGGTCGACGAACACCAAGATTGTTCATCCTACCACAATCACTATCTATCAATCGAGAGAAGAAGGTCACATGTTGGGAAATGGCATTTCACCGTATACGTAGAACTAAAGGAGAGTTCTAATACCCCTTCGTTTGCTTTTTGGTTATTCAGACTTTTTATAACCATAAGCTAGTAATGTAAACTAATATGTTAATTAGAGTTATCTCTATTCTATGTACATTGTTATATACTACATCGACAGGACGATGATGATTGCTTTGATATTGATGAGCTCAAGATCGTCTTGACCTTGACCTTGATCTACCTTGATGATACTGATACGACTTTGATTCTTGTGCGGATATCTCTATTGAGTTGCCACATATTGTATTGCAAATCTTTGGTTGACCGAGAAAATTTACTAAGTATTAGAGAGCAGGTTGTTTTTGCTACTTCACGAGGTGCCAAGAGAGCAATGAAGAGGCAGTAGTTTGATCGTAGACCTGAGAACCCGACTATCGTATGAACCGTTTGTTCGTGTCTCACAAAAGTATCTTTGTGAGTCCTCAATTCCTCATCGGCGTTATTTATTGGGTTTATTGAGCTACGACATCACATATTGAGGCATGATATGTCTCAAACGAAAGGGCACTGAAGGTTGCCGGCACTAGCAATAAAGCCTATCCTGCTCAGAGGTTTCTTTTTACTGAAAAAAAGAAACCTCGCCGGCAACCCGATTAACATTGGACAACATTACATACATTTACATGCACTTATACATTAGAATGAAGAGTAGTACTACTACCGTCTCAGTTTTGGTGGCTAGTAGCTTTGACATTGACATGAGCAACAACATAGCAACAACACCTGAAGACATGAGCAACAATAACAGCAACAACACCAACAACTGCTCGGCGAAGATCACGAAGATGACAAAGAGAGTGTCCTTCTCCAAATATAGCCAAATGGTCATCCTTGATAACATATCATACACACCAAAAGTTATAGCCAAGCTCTGGTATTCACAGACTGACATAGATCTCTTCAAATTGCAATACTCATATGATATGCATCACTTATTAACAACAGCCACAATTAACGAGCTCACATGTCAAGATTCAGTCTACTTTTTGGGATTAGAGGACTGTTTTCGTGTGCATGGATGTCGAGAAGGATACAGTGCAAGACAGCTTAGGCAGGATATATATGCGTCAGTACTTTTGGAACAGCGTAGACAACGTTCTCTTGGCATAGATGATCCTCAGGCAATGGCGGATTTATCTTTGAGAGAATCTGATATGCCTCGACGAAGAGCTGAACTGATTGCTATGGTGCATGCAGTTACACGTCATCCTACACATACCCCATCCTCTAGTACTACCTCGGATTAATGGGTTGAGGATGCAATGTACATATAAATTTTGACGAGAAGTAATGCATAGAGAAATTTTGAGAGAAGTAAAAGAGTTGCTGTAAAGATAGAACTAGAACTACTGTATCTCTTAATCTAGATGTAATATATACTAATACTAATACTTCTCTAATCCTACACTTACAACTGACCTCTACTTCTTCTTGCTCTATCAAGAATATCTATGATCCTTTTATAGGTGCCTCTATCAAGAATATCTATGATCCTTTTACAGGTGCCAAAGCCTCTTGTCTATACATCTCATCCTCCTTCTCACCTTCTAGCTCCTCTGAAGTAGACTGAAGATCTCCACTGATCATAGTCTTCATTCGGACTATTGTGTATGAGATGAGTATAAGAGGGAAGGTGTTGTTGAGTCAACAAAAGGGAGGTAAGCTTGAAAAACAGAGATTTCAATATATGCATATAACACTTACCAGTCGAAGGGGCAGTAGACGGAGGCATTAAAGGATCTATGTTCTTCCCATCCTTATTCCCATGAGAACATAAGACAATCGATCTTAATTCACAATTACCTGCCAATCGTTGCATATTATCCATATCATCTTTATGTAAGTTCTCTCCGAATTGACCAAACAAATGCCGAAGGAAGGATGAGTGTGTAACGACGGCAATACACTTCTCTGGACGTTTATTCAGCCATTCTAAGAACTTAACAGCACGGTCACAGCAATGTTCGTCTGTTTCACGTTCGTTTGAGTAGAAGACGTCCTCGTTATGTACAATTTCTGAGAAGTCGAAGTTAGGGAACCTTTGAGAGGAGGTGAGAGTTGTAGATATTAGTATGTTATTGTGCACATGATATGCACACATGATATGCACACAAGATATACACAAATGAAACCTACTCGGCAGCAATCTCAGCAATTGATCTACGTCCATCACAAACATAGTGACCCCAACGTTCACGACACTCTTCTCTAACTAAGAAACGAGGTGGAGCAATCTTAACACCCGCGGCGTGTTCTGGTGTATCTACGGGTGCATCCTATAGACAAATAGTAGGTTAGACTCATGAATCCTCATCCATATATATACATACATATACTCTCTATGTTCTTTCCGTACACACATACAATATACATACCACTCGAGACAAGAAACTAGGCTGACCAGGAGCTCTAGGTTGACCAAACACATGTAATGCAGTTTCACACGTCCGTGTTAATGGACTAACAACAACCAAATCAAAAGCTGTAAATGATCTACTACCAGAAGGTCGTTTCGCTAAATGTTCTCTTAATGCTTTGGATTGTGCTATACCCTTGGGTGTTAATCGAGAATCATATAAGGCGTGTGATGATGGTAGTTCGGTAGAATCAGATGGCATTACTAGACAGTGATTTGATCCTGTTTCTTTTGTTGCTACGTTGTGATATCCCTATTGTATTTATATGTTTATTACATATGTTGTTGGCAGGTATCGGTTGGATTGGAGAGAACATGAGATGTGTCAACAATTTCAAAATGAGTGCATATCTAATACAATCTCATCTAGACATACTAACAGACGTACCTCAGCATGACGTATGAAATGGACCTTCTTAGTTCTCTCGGCTAAGAACAATGAAAATCCAGATTCCGGCGGTCCCAATGAGTATTCGAATCCGTCATCAACCATTGCATTTAATGCACCGCCACTCTTGGACTTTTTCAATCCAAAGAAGTTTGTTGACATGATTGAGTATGTTTATATGTTTTATTATTGAATTATATGAATGTACCCTCCAAAAGGGATTATAAGCTATGCAATATGAAATAGTTGGTTATGTATGCGCGTATTGCAATGAACTATTATTCCTCCTGCTCTACAATCTCTATGAGCGCCTTGTTCCTCTTCCCTATTGCAAAGATCGTCATTTTTTCTCATAATTTTGAGAACCGCAAGAAACGGGATATTGATCGATTAGGGCTTCTATTTTAACTTCAACTTCAAAGTTATTACAAAATGTACAACGCAGATTTGATACTTTTTGTGAATTTGCTCGTACTACTTGGTATCTTCCACTTGGAGCGGTATCCTCCCATCTTCTCTTTTTCTCTTGCAACTACCTCAAATCGGCGGCACTAAAGAGGAATTAGACAACAATATACCAACACAAACAACCACTTAAATAATGACCACAATAACACTAATTTCCCTTGCATTACTTGCATTATCAATACAAACTGCATCATCCTTCGTCCCTTCCTCACCAACATCCATCAAAACAACAAAAACAACAAATTTATTCCAATCAACAGCAACAGATTTTAGTTTAGATGAATACTTAGCAAGTAAAATTGTACCAATTGAACAGGCATTAAAGGCTAGTGTTGAATCGAAGATTCCACAGACTGATAAGGTATGTTTATTTTGTGAGAGAAGAGTAGAGAGATGTAGAATTGTAATAGATTATGTGTTTCTTTCTGTGTATGTGATATGCTTCTTCTTTTATACAACTTTAACACTGACAATATACGTGCCATTCTATTCTTTATACACCAACCTTTTCATCAAATAAAACCAAACAACAAAATAAAAGATATGCGAGGCAATGTCCTATTCACTAATGGCAGGAGGCAAGCGTATCCGTCCAGTACTCTGCATTGCCGCATGTGAAATGTTCGCTGACGGGTCACAAGATATTGCCATGCCTACCGCCGTCGCTTTAGAAATGATCCATACAATGAGTTTAATTCATGATGATTTACCTAGTATGGATAATGATGATTTGAGGAGGGGTAAACCTACCTGTCATGTAAGTTTTTATTTTTGTACATGTGATGTGTCTCTTATTTTGTGTGTGTCTTGTGTTTGCTTTGATTGGAATATTGTATTAGTAGAGATATTATGTATTATTTTGAGAGTGTTAAAGTACTTTATATGTCCCCGTTATCTCATGTATTTATATCTAATACACCCCCCTGTCTCTATAATACAATACAGGTTATCTACGGAGAAGATGTAGCAATCCTAGCAGGTGATTCACTCCTATCAACATCCTTCGAACATGTTGCCAAACACACACCATCATCAGTATCACCCGATAAAATTGTTAATGTTATTTCCCGTTTAGGTAAATCAGTAGGTGCCGAGGGATTAGCAGGCGGGCAGGTTATGGATTTAGAATGCGAAGGCAAGCCAGGCACCACACTTGATGATTTAAAATGGATTCATATTCATAAAACGGCTACATTATTACAAGTCGCTGTTGCCTCCGGGGCAGTGTTAGGCGGCGCGACTGAAGAGGAAGTAGCCGCATGTGAAAAGTTCGCCATGGATATTGGATTAGCATTCCAGGTAGCTGATGATATTTTAGATGTAACTGCCTCCTCCGAAGATTTGGGTAAGACCGCCGGGAAAGACGAGGCTACAGACAAAACTACATATGTGAAGTTATTAGGATTGGAAGAAAGTAAGAAGTATGCACGTGATTTAATTGATGAGGCTAAGGAATGTTTGGCACCGTTTGGTGAACGGGCTGCACCGTTATTGGCTATTGCTGATTATATTGTTGATCGAAAGAATTAAAAGATTTTGTTTGACGGGTGGTGGGGTATGTATGTGATGTTTAGTTTCTTTTCATGGCTTTAAAGTAAGACGAGGCTATGGAAATTTTGGTATGAATAGTTTGGAATATACTACCTAAATGACGAAGAGAGGAGACCAGAGAGGAGTACAGGTCGAGTGTGGGTTCTAATTTATTAGACTAAGTTCCTCAATCCAAATGCTCTTTAGAAGAGTTATATCTCTTCACAACTACTCTCCTACTAACGAATCATACTAGGAGGAACAAGATATAGACGTAGTATACATATAACAATGTACATAGCACATGTAATTACGCCTGATCATAAGTATAGACTGAGGTATCCTAGCCTCCGTCCTATCCTCGCTGCTAGTGACCTCTTCTATGTTGTTACTTACTACTCTATCCATAGTTAGTAGAACATAACACTATAAGTAGAAGATGATGCTGTTTTAATCTTAGCTTGCTTTTTACTTTGTGCATTCTTCTGGAAACTGAGTTGTTCTTCCTTAAACACTCAAAACACTACCTCTCATTCTTTAGGGCTCATTTTCATCTTGATATCCCTCTTCTCTCTTGTATACCACATCAAATGGTGTCAACAGCATAAAGTATTCCAAATCCCATCACTGTTCATTCACACCCTTTCCACTTTCAGCTCACATCATACTCAAACACCATCATCTAAACGAACATCATAGCAATCAATTTGGCTAGGAAACCACCTGGGAACAGTGCACTGGCAAAGATTCCTCCGACGGCCGAATAGATCTGCCTCAATATCACCGCGTTACGGAAGGACTTGTTATACTTCATTTCCATCTGTACGGGCTTATGTTTGCCCTTCTTCTTCTTCTTATCATCCTTACCGTCACTCGTCTTATCACCATCCCCGCTCATACCAACAGGGACCAATCCCTTATTATTGTCATTAGTAGTAGTACCAATCTCCTTAGCACTCTTCTTCAACGCCCTTTCCATCCCATCCATGGCACGTTCAGTACTTGACAAACGTTCTCGACACCAACTAACCTCCTCTTCAACCTCATCATTCCGTCCCTTGATAGTTGTTAATTCCATATCAAGTTCCTTCCGTGTAACACGACAACGTTCTAATTCACGTTGATCAACTAACCATTTACCCTCCGTCTCCTCAAGTGTTTTGGTAACCTTATTATACTTCTTCTTAATATCATCATAACGATTCTCTTCATATCGGATAGTAGCCTCGGCATCATTCAATTTCGAGGTAAGTGATGATATATCCTTCTTGAGAGATGATATAGTCTTAGCATCAGCGGCACGTTCCAACTCCCGTCCAGTCTTAATTTCAACCTTGACTTGTTCACGTTTATAATATTCATAAAAGGCACCACCAAATACCAATAGAATCAATCCCACAATGGCAGCAGTACGGGTACGTTTACGTCGTCGTTTCAATAACCGCTGTGTAGCCAATCCCTTCAAACGTAACTCTTCCATATTGGTAGCCATGACATTCATTTCACTTTCATGTTCTTCTAATATCCTGGCAAGTGCTGTATCCTTCGAATGGACCATTTTACGTATCTCCTCCTCAGTTAAACGGGGAGACAAGCCATCCTTGGCCATCATGGCCGTGGATCGACGTCCATCCTTACCACCCGGGGTCGTCTTCTTGTTGGAACGGTTGGGAGTTGAGACTAATCCATCACGTGTTGATCGTGATGCAGTTGGACTTTCTCCCGCGGATTGTAACCCAGGTGTTGTATCGGAATTGGAATATGGATCATCCTTGTACAACTTGGAGTTTGGACCGAACAAACGAAGTAAACCAAGGGTCCGTTCTCTTGATCTCATACGTAACTCCTGCAACGACGATTTGTCACTTGGCATACCCAATTCTTGACATGCCTTACTCAACGCTACATCATTCGGTGCCTGATCTGGTGATGGATATGTCTGTAGTGATTGCATACCACCAATAATTAACTTGTATGCCTGAATAAATTCCGGTAGAAATAATCCTTGGGAAAATACCTCGTCATATTCATTATCGAGTGGATCATCATCACTATTTTCACCATCTTCACTCATTAACTTGTACGCACGATGACGTTCTTCCATTTCCACCAATGTTGTTAGTAACATGATTAATTGTGCATCAGTGGCAATTATATCACGTGTGGCCATGTTTGTGGAACTAGTTGAAGTTGAGGCACCCCCGCCTGAGATGAAGGTTGATGCTGAGTTGGCACTCATTACACTAACATCATCATCATATACTTGTTGTTGTTGAGATGTTGTGGATGAGGATTGGGGAGTGGGTAATGATCTGTTCCATGTATATCCCAATCGTAATAAACATCGTCTCATTTGTATATAGGTTAGCATTCCTTTTGGCACTTCTTTACTACTTTCATTAATTAATTCAGGTGTATTACTATTAATAACACTACTCTTCCGTCCCAAATATTGAATACGTCCCATAGTCAATGCAATATGATCATGTGTGGCATCAAATTCTAAATCTTGATGACGTACCATTGCCTCGTATAATAGTAAATAATTCACTGTTTCAGATTTAGATTTACTCATATTATTGTTGGAGTTATTGCCTGATGAGGCGTGTGAGGATTGTTTGGTACCGGCGGCGGATGTGTTGCTTGACATTATTTGTTTGGGTGGTGTATCTGCTGGTTGTTTTGACTTCTTTTTAAACTTCATACTCTATATTATATTGTGTATTGTATTGCAACAGATAAAAAGAAAAGTGTATGTGAGTTTAATAGTACATCAATATGATAAATGCTAAACCAAAGCCTCGATGACAAGCTAGTAAACTAACATCTACCAACTGCCTCGGTATATACCTCGTTGTATTTATTACAATAAGTCTCGACGGTGGAATACCGATTGGTCTAAGGTGCACAAATTCGGTGAACATCAAAAGCCGAGCAACATCATATATAATAGACGGCAAGTCAGACAACTCGCCTACAATATTGGATTTATTATGTGGATAAAACTACACATGTTCTTATCCCGGAGCCCCAATTGCAGTTTAACAACAGACAAACCCAATTCTATTTCAGATTTACCCAAGAGTGCACTAAAGGTACTACCATTTTATTGCAAAACTTTGTTTTATTTCACTCACCTGCCAGATATTATGAATATTAATCAACAAGATGCACAATTAAAGTAGGTACTCAGGTACACTCGATCCAAGTCAATTACCAACGGCTATTTAATATGGGATGTCAGCTGACGTATTGCAAAGCAGATGTTAGGTACATCATAGTTGATGCACCGTTGAAATAAGGTCAGACCGTAGTCAGTGCAGGATAGGCCTATCCCAAGACAACTACGCAGCGCAGACAGCAGAATATCAAAATAATATCAATATCATATCATCTAATCATTCCAACATAAGTAGAACCATACAGTGGACACAGACGGAAGAATCATATTATTATTGTATTATTAGGCTTTTGCTATTACTAACCATGTCATCATCTTCCAAGAAGATGAGTAACCATCATCGATTACGAAATCAAAAGCAGCTCATGCAGAAACATCAAAAGTGACACGAGGTTCCTGTTCCGCCGGATACAATTAAAGGTATGTGTAATATATTGTGGCTAATATTATCAATAAGACAAGGATATATTTTTGATAAACCTAATAGTATTATATATTATGATCACACACATCACATACACAAAAAAGGGTCAGACGATCTCGGAAATTTCTACTCCTCCCATTCTCAACTGGATGCCGCCCAAACTGCAAATCGTACAAAGTGGTATGCCGCGAATGATAAGTTTTGGGCTGGTGCAGGATATGGTGGTAAAAATGATAATGAGGTAAATCTACTTTCTCTCGGTATATATATTGGTAATTATACAAAATCACACAATTGCACAAAATCTCTAACTCTGATGTGTTTTTAAATCTTATTTGCCTATTGTTTATATGCGCAGTTATTGTTACTCACCCTATTCTATAATATAAATAAAAGGCAATGATAGGTGATGATGGTGCCGAGGCAGATGGTGAAGAGGGGTTAGCATTCTTAGATCGATGGATGGTATTGGCACGTACTACACAGAATAAAAAGCTAGTTACGAAACGTGCCATTGATGCAGGTGCCGGTGTAGGCAGAGTTACGAAATTGGTATTACTTAAACGTTATGATACTGTACGATTAGTCGAGGCAGATCCTAACTGGTCACGTAGGTCACAAGTATACCTTGGTCGGAAGCGTTCCAAGGGTTGTACATTCGTATGTTCCCGTCTCGAGGATATACAACCACAAACAGTAATAGCATGGGGTGAACCCGCCGATGTGGTTTGGTTACAATGGACATTACAATACCTAACTGATCAGGATGCAATACGGACACTTAAAAGTTTAGCGTCATCTCTTGTTATTGGTACCGGTGTATTAATTGTCAAAGAGAATCGACCGTATGCACCCGCACGATTAGATCGATTCCAAATGGATACACCGGACGGTCCACATGAACGTTATGATCTAACACGAACGGATATGCATCATAGGTTATTATTCCAAAAGGCTGGATTAATTGTTGATTTGAATGAGATGGGTGTTGAAACTAATACATATGCACTTGTACTAAATTCGGAATGATCTGAGAAGGCAGACGAGATAGATATGTTTAAGTAGAGAACATCTCAGGTTTCAGAAGTAGCACATGTAAAAAGCAAGCTAAAATTATAACAGCATCTTTTACTCTTAGTTCTTTGTTCTTATGTTAAATGCTGTTAACAGTATTGAAGATCTGGCTAGGATACCCAGGATACCTCGCTCAGCAGGATCAACTGTTTTTCCTAAACTCAACAACAAACGATCACCTCGCTCACACGCTATCATATCATATATTGCGTAGCCCTTACACCATTAACATTCATTGACGATGAGATCCTCTTCTATCCTACTATCTACTGTATTCGGTTTCTTAATCGGCACTGCCTCCTCTTGCTGTTACATGGTTGCAGAGATGGAGACATGCTCATCATTATCAGGTTATTCACAAGTTGGAGGAGAAGGTTCAATCTTCAAGGGTGTCAAATCTATCAACTGCTGTGAAGATAATGCTACTCAATCATTCAACCTCGATGATGCTAGTTGGTGTACCGGATCAGAAGGAACGAGTATGGAGTCCGATTCCGATACTGATACCAACACTGATTCAGGAGGAGCTGATGTGATCACTTCTGAAAGTCACACTGAAAGTGTTGAGGAAAGCCATACTGAAGAACATAGTGAAAGTCATTCGGAGAAGAGCCATACCGAATCAAGTTCTACTGCTACAACAACTACAACTGATGGTGGTAGCAACGCTGGTGTCGTCGGTCTAACTACCTACTCCTATGCCGTCGTTACTGTTTTGGTATCCGCTGTTGTTGGTGGACTATCTCTTTAGAAGTATGCAGCATTCGTAATGTTGTGGAAGGATGGAAGGATTAGAGGTTTAGTTTTGATATATGGTAGTTTAATGAATGAAAAAACAAAGTAGGAGTAATATAAGGCTTAGAGCAAAAAGGCTAGAAGATATGTCTCATGAAAGGATTGAAAACGAATATCGGCATATCTCTATCATATGCTTGGGTAGTATGTGTGGTGTATCCTCAGTTTAGAACAAGTTGATTGCATTTAGATCGAAGCTTAATGATATCTAAATACTACCATAATACCTCTTTACTTTCTTATATCAACTAAGATCTCTAGTAAAATCTTTCGTCCTCAAACTTCTCGTCATAATGCCCAGAGAAGAGAAGTAAAGTAGCTAAAGATAGAACTACTGTATCTCTTAATCTAGTTGTAATATATTAATACTTCTCTACCTTACTCCTTACTTGCAAACTAGCACTGACCTACTTCTTCTTGCTCTATCAAGAATATCTAAGATCCCTCATCCTTTTACAGGTGCTAAAGCCTCTTGTCCATACATCTCATCATCCTTCTCACCCTCTAGCTCCTCTGATGCACCACTCATCATAGACTGAAGATCTCCACTGATCATAGACTTCATTCGGACTATTGTGTATGATACAGATGAGCATAAGAAGGAAGGTGTTGAGTCAACAAAAGGTGGGAAGCTTCTAAACAGAGATTTCAATATATATAACACTTACCAGTCGAAGGGGCAGTAGACGGAGGCATTAAAGGATCTATGTTCTTCCCATCCTTATTCCCATGTGAGCATAAGACAATCGATCTTAATTCACAATTACCTGCCAATCGTTGCATATTATCCATATCATCTTTATGTAAGTTCTCTCCGAATTGACCAAACAAATGCCGAAGGAAGGATGAGTGTGTAACGACGGCGATACACTTCTCTGGACGTTTGTTTAGCCATTCTAAGAACTTAACAGCACGGTCACAGCAATGTTCGTCTGTTTCACGTTCGTTTGAGTAGAAGACGTCTTCGTTATGTACAATTTCTGAGAAGTCGAAGTTGGGAAACCTTTGAGAAAGGAGATGAGAGTTGTGTAGATTAGTATCTAAATTTGTGCATAAGATATGTGCATATGATGTGTACACATGATACACACATGATATACACAAATGAAACTTACTCGGCAGCAATCTCAGCAATACTCCGATGTCCATCACAAACATAGTAACCCCATCGTTCTCTACATTCCTCTCTAACTAAGAATCGAGGAGGAGCAATCTTAACACCCGCGGCATGTTCTGGTGTACCAACGGGTGCATCCTATACAATTGAAGTAGGTTAGAGAGTACTCATATGTGTATAATATATGCATTACATATCACATGATCTTTTCTCATACATATATACATACCACTTGAGACAAGAAACTAGGCTGACCAGGAGCTCTAGGTTGACCAAACACATGTAATGCAGTCTCACACGTCCGTGTTAATGGACTAACAACTACCAAATCAAATGCTGTAAATGATCGACTACCGCTTGGTCTTTTAGCTAAATGTTCTCGTAATGCTTTTGATTGTGCAATGCCTTTGGGTGTTAATCGAGAATCATATAGGGCATGTGATGATGGTAGTTCGGTAGTGTCTGATGGCATTACTAGACAATGATTTGATCCTGTTTCTTTTGTTGCTACGTTGTGATATCCCTATTGTATATTTGTTTATTGCATATGTTGTTCATTAGTAGATATCGATTGGATGAGAGAGAGAGAACATGAGATGAGTATCAGCAATTTCAAATGAGTGTGCATATATTATACAATCTCATCTAAAAGTTATCAACAGACGTACCTCAGCTGCGTATGAAATGACCTTCTTAGTCCTCTATCTCGGCTAAGAATAATGAAAATCCAGGAATCGGTGGTCCTAATGAATACTCAAAGCCGTCATCTACCATTGCATTTAATGCACCGCCACTCTTGGACTTTTTCAATCCAAAGAAGTTTGTTGACATGATGATTGCTGTTTATATGTTTTTGTATTATTGAATTTACCCTCCAAGATGCGGATTATAAGCTATGCAATATGAATAAGATGGTTATATATGCGCGTATCAATTAGCATGCCTACTTCTTCATATATTGCCACAAAAGATAGGCAATGAAGAAAGGGAGTTGTTGTTGATGACAAATTTTAATACCACCAAACATCGCGGTAAGAGTCAATGTCACTACTACATTGCCCTGAAGGTGTGTGTTGTTGTGATAGATATAGATTGCATATAAGGCATCAAGTTCCTTCTTCTATAGCCTCGCTCTACACACAACTCTAGTACTAACAATCTTTTGCTTAAGTATGTGGTTGGGTGAACTTTAGTTGATTATTTCCCAAATTGGTAGATTGACACGCGTGTTGCGGCAAATCTAGCAAACCACCACAATAATACCACAATATTCCTTATGATGTGGATGAACAAGCTCCTCCCTAAACTATTGATCTTTGCCATTGCAATCGTCAGCGTCTGCGGCGCTGATAATTCTAATTCGGCGGCCGCCGGCGTCTCAAAGAAGAGGGCCGTCTCAAATCATCTCCTTTCGATTCGACATGAAACTTTTGCAAATGCAATTGATACCCTTCGCGCAGGTGCTCGTCGTAAACTAGCGGCAGGATATCAGCTCTTCTCTAAGAGTAGTAAGAAGGCCGATGGAAAGAGTGGTAAAGCTGATAGTAGTACAAAGAGTGATAAGGCAAAGAGCGCAAAGGCCTACTCCAAAGCACAGAAGGAAGCAAATGACTCTGCTTTATTCACATCGTGTGCTGATGTTCAAGCAGAACTTGATGCATACAAAGCCGCTGCCACTGCACCTCATTGGTTATTCGTACAAATGGCTGATATGTGTACTCTATATCTTAAAGATGGTGTATATCATCTCGAATCAAGCAACTTTCACAAGGATACCGAGTGGTTTACTGATCGTCCTATGCAACTTGAAAAGACTGAGGCTACATCTGATTGGTTTAACAACTTTAATGAGTTATTTGATGATGAAAAGGGTATGCCAAATGCGGCATTAACAATTGTCGATGATGATATGTCAAAGGATGTGGTTGTTAGTGTATTTGCAGAGGGATATGTCAAGGAAGGAGAGGGAGATGAGGGAGAAGTAACAACATATGGATACAAGCTTGAACAATCTACTGATCAGGAGAGTGTCATGGCACTTGCGTCTCTTATGGAGGATGGAGAGGATAGTGTTACATTTGATCACTGTTCGATGTTTATTGATATGTAAGTCTGTCTTTGTTCGGTATGAGATACATATTTCTCGTCATATGAATGATTCTATAATATACCATCTCAATCCAATTGAATTCATTTCTTCTTTCGTCATACCTCACACCATCTGCTCAACAGGGTGTAAGTTTGCCTCTGTTTGTATGACACATGTCTCTTACTGCATATGTATCCTAACAATATCATGTCAATTCTGGCTACCCGTAGGGTCAGGGTCGGTATCCTACCCCCTAAGTTGCTTAACCCTAAGCCCCCAGGGACTTATGGTACACAACAATCGAATACCCTTACTTGAAATGAGTTTACATCCCAGGTTATGAGCTCAAAAAAATGCAAATGAATATGAATTTTCAAGGTAACGCAGTATCCTCCACACACAAAAATAGTATCAACCATGATAATAAGCCACACGAGGTCAACCGATGCTCATTCAATATACAAA
>Ga0214477_101041_pt1 | contig 15648 bp, 8 predicted proteins | sample M1_20Mar14CPVII9_FD_165058 | JGI IMG/M metagenome (GOLD analysis project Ga0214477, IMG submission 165058) | Marine eukaryotic communities from Monterey Bay, California, United States - M1_20Mar14CPVII9sort6BwellC16 | ecosystem: Environmental > Aquatic > Marine > Unclassified | place: USA...
GGGCCCTACAATGGTGCTGATAGTGTCCATTGGTCTTTTATATACATATACATAAAGGAATTACCAATATATAAGAAGGAGAGTGGTTGTATACCTCCACGTTTAGGTGATACATTGTCGGACAGCCAGTTTGATTTCGAAAATCTGACCCAATCTGAGGCAAGAGAACTGCCAACAAGTGGCCACAAAAGTGTGATGGAGGGCCCTACAATGGTGCTGATAGTGTCCATTGGTCTTTTATATACATATACATAAAGGAATTACCAATATATAAGAAGGAGAGTGGTTGTATACCTCCACGTTTAGGTGATACATTGTCGGACAGCCAGTTTGATTTTGAAAATCTGACCCAATCTGAGGCAAGAGAACTGCCAACAAGTGGCCACAAAAGTGTGATGGAGGGCCCTACAATGGTGCTGATAGTGTCCATTGGTCTTTTATAACATATACATAAAGGAATTACCAATATATAAGAAGGAGAGTGGTTGTATACCTCCACGTTTAGGTGATACATTGTCGGACAGCCGGTTTGATTTTGAAAATCTGACCCAATCTGAGGCAAGAGAACTGCCAACAAGTGGTCACAAAAGTGTGATGGAGGGCCCTACAATGGTGCTGATAGTGTTCATTGCCCCTTATTTTACATATACAATGGCAAAACATTAATATCTATGCAACAGAATGATAGCATACACCAACACTTGATGTCCAAACATTGTCGGACAGCCGGTTTCATTTTGTGCACCTGCTTAATCTGCTCTCCTCATTCTTTTAGTTTATTGCTTAGGGCGATTAAGTATGTTTTCAATTTTTTTTACCATCTTGAATCTTTGTTATGTTTTGTAAGCTATGGTATGTACTACTTTTATAGTTTATCCTGTGGTTACCTCAACTAATCGTTAGACTACAATAATAATTCTAATTTCTTCTTTTGACATTAAACACCAGCATGTCAGCACTCTTTCAATCTATTTCCACTGCCAGCACCAGTATTATCACCTTTCTTCTTAACATCACTATGTGCGGCCCACCGAAAGAAGTTTTCAACATGTCCAAGTGCCCATGGCAATACAACTGATACTTGCCCAATTGTCAATATAGTGTATGGCATACTCCTCCACACACCTTTCGGTATCTTACTAAATGCCATACAAATAAAAGCACCTGTACTATCCAAGAATTGCGGCGTGAAGTATAAGAGTATATCCCATAACTTCCATAACAGTCGTTGCAGTGGATCAAGGTCATCATCAATGTCCTTCCAAAACTCATGCACTATCCAAAACATTAGTGATGTATATTTGATAATGTATTGTGTAATCACTGGAACAATCATCAATGTTAAGAACCAATGTATAAGTATCCTTGTGAAGACTTGTGAGTATAATATCTTCATAACGGTAGCAAATTCCTCTTTACATAATGTACCAGAGTTATCCTTATCTAACAGATGGAATATCTCTGTAACGTAGCTTTTGCTCGCTGGCTGTGATAGAATAAAATGCAGGGTAGGATCATTAGATGCAAGTAAAGAGTAAAGCTCGTATATACAACAATATATAAAACATGTATAAATGATCATACCCTACAAGCCGGAGCACCAACATAAATAGCCATCTTCAAATGTATAAGCAAAAGTCCCGCATACAACTCCTCACATGTCACATCTCCACTCTTATCAACATCAACAGTACTAAACGCCGAATCAACTCTTCTTTCAAAAAACTTTGTAGATGTTAACCAACTTTTACTTGATATTAATTTCTTAGATGCAGCTTTTGATAATGATGAACTTCGTTTGGACTTTTTGAATGATACCTTCTTGGATGGAGATAGTAGTTTATCATCATCATCATTTGATGATGGAAAGAGTGGTGAAGATATTGTTGGTTTTAACCGTATTGGTAGAGGAATATCGACAGTATTTTGAGGAGTTTCTGCTGTTGATATATAATCGTCTGACTTTTCATCTTCGTATACTATTAGATCTTGCGAATCATCGTCCTCACCGTAATTTAGTATCTGTGGTGCCATCCTTTGTTGTTGTTGACCGCTTTTATTAGTACCCTTATCCGGAGAAGGTACACCACTAGGTGTCATGACACTAATCTCATCAACACTCGTGTCTAACACATTAATATTCATACCACCATCTTTACTAGGCGTTGAGGGCGGGGAATAGGTACCCGTATATAATTTTGTTGCAACTCCTTGATTATTGTTTGGCGGAGGTAAGAGCGGTGCTACTTGGCCCAAACTGCGTAGTCTATCAGGTGATTCGGGCGGCATACCTGTAAGGTTAGTAAGTAATGATACCTCATCTGTTGATGGAGAAGGGGCTGTGTTTAACTCATATCCAATCTTCTTCTTTCCCAACCTAACATTTTTTTGAGTTGTTGAGGGAGGTAGTGCAGTGGCCTTATTTCTTTTGCGGAGGCTAAAGCGAAACTTCTTGGCCATGTTTGTATGCTTTTATTTATTCGATATGTTGGTTGATAGGAAACGATAATATAACTAATACCTGGTATGGTCTACAGTCTACAACAAATTGAACTTATGAGAGTTTTGAAGGATACCGTATCTTGTTAAGATACGCTACTCACAACAATTGACCGAATGAGCGTACATCATCGCTAAATAGCGATACCCAATCATCGCTAATACCCTAACATTTTAAAGACAAAATGCTATTTTCAGCGATGACTATTTTACTCTGGACTCCCTTTTTAAGTTATTGCAATAAGCAATTACCATGATGTGGTGCCGTCGACGGAATAGCAGCCGCCGGAGTACACCGATGCAAGTGCCTGCCGTATGGATGTTTAGTAGGCACCCATAGGCGACATCGATACGCCGGTAGCATGGTTAGAGACCGTTTATAGCCCTCGAAAGGACACTAACATGGTGCATCATCGTTAATTGATGTGGTTGAGGGTCGCGGCGTCGAACGATATCGCCCGGCATCATGGTAGACCACCCTACATTCTTTATATGGTTATAATAAAGGACTCGACGCGGCCGGACGTCTATTATGATGGTCTAAATGTGTTGCAATCGGAATAGTAGTATGGTGATGATGGGTGGCTGGTCTACCTAATGGGCTATAACTAGTTAAATATACAAAAGTAATTGTCCTGGCCAACAGATTAGCGTATCTACAGCTAGTTAACTAACGTATAATACTATCCAGGACAATTACTTTTGTATATTGAATGAGCATCGGTTGACCTCGTGTGGCTTATTATCATGGTTGATACTATTTTTGTGTGTGGAGGATACTGCGTTACCTTGAAAATTCATATTCATTTGCATTTTTTTGAGCTCATATCCTGGGATGTAAACTCATTCAAGTAAGGGTATCCGATTGTTGTGTACTAGCTAGCTGCGTCGAGCTAGCACTCTCTAAGCCACCTCCTAAACAACAACGCACTTACTTTCTACGACATGCATATAGCATCTCTAGCTGCCTAGTCTTAGATGTAAACAATCACTTAACACTACACTTGCTTTACAAATGAATCTTTACAATTTCTGTTATCAATCTATAAGAGAAGAACTTCAAGCCGCCAAATCATTCACATTATACTCTACCTTGGCAGATGGAGTAATGAAGAACTTTCCATTGGCTGTCGCATATGCACAACTTTTATGTGCATTGAATGGATCATTTGCACACCGTTGTTTGGGCTCCACAGATGCCTTGTACAAGAAACAAGCCTTCAGTCCTTCATTACCGGGTCGATAATCATCTTGAAGACTGAAAGCTCGACAATCACTGGTAGGCGAGTCACATACTGCCTCACAATCTTCATAGGCTGAATCTGGAGGAAAACCTTGATCCATATTGTATGGCCAATCAATCAGATGACACTCACCTCCACACAAGACTTCAGCATATTTGGGTGTGACTGTAGGACTATCAGAAGTTGGAGCAGAAGAAGTAGGGCTATCCGTTGTCGGACTCAAACTGGGAGACAGTGTCGATACAACAGGTTCGTCTACTCCACAGACACTTGTATCAGTCTCCTCACTGACATAACTTGCAAGGTTTGCATCAACCAATCCCTTACACACCTTATTATTACCACCAGCTTGAAGCGGTGGTGGTGTACCGTCTGCCTCAATCTTGTATGCATAATCATCATCATATCTCGCCAAAACATTGTTACTCCACAGCCTACATCCTTCCGCATTGTTAATGACAATACCCGAGTACGGTTGTCGAGACTTACTCAAATTGACATGCCAGTCTTCAGTAGTCTCCTCATGATATTCAGTAAGACGAGGTACAACACCATTGTTGTATACTGTATTCCGTTGGACAACTCCACGATCAGTTCGATGGAATACAACTCCGTTGATTCCGTTTCCGAACGCTACATTATCAGCGAGTTCCATTTGACCAAACAGATATGTATCTTTGTTTCTTGTGACATATACTCCCATTCCATCAACAATGTAGTCTTGACTTTCCTTTCCATACCTGCACTCCCAAGGACTGGAAGGTACGCGTGTACAGTTTATGAAGATGAAGAGAGAAGATAGTAACTTCTGTTAGTAATCATGGTTTGCAAAGGCTAACAAATGAAGTAAAACAATACAAATGCGGACTTTCCAGCCATCAATCTCTCCATTCTCACAAGCTGAAAAGATTGAACAATCATAGTTTCCAATTGGAGAGTAATCCCAAGCGTAGTTTGGGTTGTAATATGGTATTTTATTCAGATTGTCATAGACAGTATTCCCAACTAATCTCATTTTGATCCATGATACCTCATCGATATGCTTGCCTTCGGCAAGTACAATCGCAGATTCCGCGCTACTACTCCACCAAGTGTTTGAGTATACTTCTGAATCAGCAATGGTAACGTAATCACCCTTATTTACTCGAATTCCAGAAGCAGGACAATGATGAACTTTCATGTCATGGATGTAAATATGGTGACCTGCCCATATTGCAATTCCTCTTCCAGTGTAATATGTACGTTTGATTAATCGGTTGGCCATTGCATCTTCATATGTAATTGATTCGTTCGGCCCGACTATTTCCAACCCAGCAATTTCAATATTACGAATTGGTGAAGAAGCACTTCCTCCAAAGATACCTCCCGGGCCATCAAACTGTAAGATTGGCTTGGTTGTGGCATCTGGATCGGCCAATAGCTTTAGATTTGATACTCCATTGAGATTGACTACCTTATTATTGTGATTATAACTCTGCCCATAGTATGTATTACGATATGTACCCTCCATTACATATACAGTTTGACAAGTAGCTTTATTATTGATTGCATGTTGGATAGTTTTAAATGGCTTGTTAGGAGATAGACCCCATCCATTAGCGGAGTCCCAATTGTTGCCAATGGACGATGATACATAGTATAGAGTGGTAGCGTAGTCTTCATCAGTACAATCACCCGAGAATTCGAATAGATGACGATTGGATTTATGTGGACGCTGTTGCTCATTGTTGTCGTCGATTGAGTTTCCACGAAGAAGGCTGCTTGTATTATCGGCAGCACATGATGATACAGATAGGACGGTAATGAGTAATAAAGAGTAGAACATCATGTAGAACATCATATGAGGAGAGTAATCGAGTTGAATGATAATCGTGAAAGATGTTAGTGATTGAAGGTCATAATATTTGCCAAAAAAAGGTCTTGTGACATAAAAGAGGGCAGGTATCTTTTTAATCAACTGCCTCAAAGAAAGAATCTACTCAATCTCATTTATTTGTCCACTACATATATCTACACGGTTCTCTTCTTCTCAAGATGACCTTGCCTCAAGAAAAGTCTTAGACCTACAATTAGATGAATGGATATCAAAAAGGCGTATCAGCAAACAGGTGTATCTTAAATTTACATTTACATTTTCCTCTCCGTTGAATCGGAGCAGTCTGTATTTGTGCATAACTGGTGGGTAAATAACACAATAGTAACAACAATCGTTTTTGGGCATCTTATCCAAAACTCAACATACAATGGTAACACTACTCCTCATTCTATTCCCATGGAAACTCTTCAACTTCAAAGGTAAGCTCATTCTCATCCGATGTTTCAGGATGAAAAAGTTTATAGCTTGAGGTGAGTACATCCGAAGTAGGAGAAGCAGATGATGACGGCCTACTTGATGGCATACTAGAGGGCTGTGTCGAGGTTGTAGGCCAGTATGTTGACAATATAGTTACAGTTACAAACTATACTAAGCTCTTCTTCTCAAGATACCCTTGGCTCTAGCAAAGATACTCTGCTTTTGTTTCTTCATAGCTCCTGTCTTACTATTACAACCAATAGGTAAAAAGACTGCTGCGTCTTGTAAGAACTCGTGAGACAACGATAAACCCCTTTCATCTCTGAGCATCCATGCAATGGCAAATGGAAATATCTTATAATTCATCTTATCAAATGGACTAGTATCCAGAACCACTTTTTCATCTGTATCCGAAATATATACTAAATGAGTCTCGATAATCTTTATCCTTGCCACAGATGAAGCTGTACTGTTTTTATTCAATTGGAGTAATGCCTTGAGTTCATTCGTTACATGTTCTTCATCTATTCCGATCTCAATAAGAGTATGATTTGACTTGTATGTATCAAGGATACTCGACTTGTTGCAAAGTAGTTTAATGAACTCATCCTGATTGTACGAAGAATAGTTTCCTCTCTCCCAATCGATTGAAAGACTCTTGAGCTTGTTATTAACAACAAGTGATCTAGCAAGCGTATTCCTTGCCCTCTCGTTAACAGCACTCAAATCTAAACTTTCCAAGGCAGTTTTAGTACTGCTCAATGTCCTCTCAAAACTTGCAAAGCCAACCTCTCGGATGCCATTTCCACTTAGATCTAATACCTTCAATGTAGAGTTTGTTATCAATGAGCTGGAGAAAGCAAATGCAACTTGATCATTCACTTGTACATTATCTGATATCCGTAAACTCTCTAGTTTGCAGTCTGGATGTTGAAGTGTTAAGGCAAGTTCCTTCCATGCTTCCGAAGTAATACTAACGCAACATTCTATACTCAATTCTTTAAGCTTGGACTTTTTGCTGCATACTGCATGTGCAAGACGATATATACATTGGTCATTGATATATCTACCTCGACCAACATCTAAACTTGATAACTTTGAAGTACTACTACTGACAATATCAATAACCGACTCCCAACCTACAGATGATAGTATAGTCGGCCAAGGGTAACGAAATCCATCCGTTCTCTTTCCTTCTAAACAAAAACTTAGCGTTTCTAATGAAGAGTCTTTTGTCAGTATTGACGCCAATACTTTCATACCTTTGTCATTAATATTGCAGCCACATAGTGATAGTTCTTTCAATTGTTTTATAAACTTGGATGTAATGATAAAGAATGAAACTCCACCATGCAAATTATGCCATCGTATTCTAAGTCGAACTATAGATTTACTCTTTGATACGCCCTTCCAAAACTTATCATTATCAATTGCTAATATATCATTGTAGAGGATCGGCCAGTATGAGTTGTCTAATCTTTTTATGTACTTATTTTTTCCAATTGCAATACCAGCCGATTGCCAATTTTCATCATGGGGATAATAATCTTTGGATAATATACTATCATCTGTATTAGAATGAGAAAACATTGACAGCCGTGGTTCTTTATATTCATTACTTTCAATACGATATCTAAAGTAGGCATTTGTGTTTGCTTTTGTTGGATCGGGTATGATTGCTTTGCTTGGTAGATATGTCTCGTTAGGATTACTAACTTTTGATTGCTCTGCTTCCTTCTGGGCTAACACTAACGACTTCCAAGCCCCCATGCTCTCTAGATGCTGCTGTTTTGAAAATATTATATCCCTCATGGTTTTGTACCGACCCTTTTTATGTTGTTGTGTAAGGTTGTGTATGAATATGTCGTATTATGATCATATCTTGTGCACAAAATAGTGCTATTGCAATCGTTGAACTCAAAGATCAATAAACACTGAACTCTTGGTATATCGTAGCACAAGCTACACCCCTTAGTTGTTTATTCTATTAACAAGTAAGTATATCAAATCATACATATCTACTCTTTACATACTAAAGAATGTATTGTAGGCGGGGGGGGCGGGCAGTTGATTGCTGAATACCATGAAAAATTCTCATTTTGAGAAAAAAGTTTGACAAGTAATTTGGAAGATGGAAGTTAATGATATAGCATATCATTCATATTAACAATGTCGGCTCAATCATTCTGGGATGCCGCGGCACCGCTTATATCCGTAACCGAAAAACATCCCTTCCTTGTGTCAATGGTAGACGGCAGTCTCAACCTGGATAAATTTCAATATTATGCAATACAAGATGCCTATTATCTTACCGACTTTGCAGATTGTCTTCGTCGATTAGGTGATAGAATATTAGCCGAGGAAGGTAATATAGAATTATCAAAACGATTACATCAATTTAGTAAGACAGCGGAAGAGGATGAAAAAGAATTGCATCGATCGTTCTTTAAACAGTGGAACATTGATGATACAGACTCTCAAGTGATGCCAAACACATTATTGTATACATCCTACATGTTACGAATCGTTGCCACTCGACCTATCGCTGAGGGATTGTCAGTTCTACTTCCATGTTACTGGGTATATCATTACGTTGGCAAGTGCATGTTAACACTACGTGATAAACTAGGAGATTCAGTATCGCGGCCTCCAGCATTTGATGCTTGGATTGATATGTACAGCGGTGATGATTTTGAAAATGAAGTTAAAGAGTATATTGCAATCGTAGATGCCAAGGCTAAGAAGGCCGATAGTACAACATTGAAGAAGATGGAAGAACATTTCATAATGAGTTGTAAATTAGAGCATATGTTCTGGGATCAAGCTGAAAACTTGATGCAATGGCCAAGCTTTACAACACCATCTGATGAAGAAACAAAGTAATTGACAAATGTCATCAACAGCAATTAAAGGTGTAGCTGGTAGTATCAACATTATAGAAGAGCTAGCGGCAGTAAGCATACCAAACCAATTAACCAATGTCAAATTTGCGAGCATAATATGAGCCCGACTATTCAATTGGTAGTATTAACATTAAAGATGAGTTAGGGTATATCATTCAACTACACTAAACCTGACAGTTCTCCTCAATGATATGGTGGCTACTGAGTAAATCAATGAGAGTACTATGTATGTGTAACCCGACAGTCGCTAGTGGCAGATATTATCATTTGCAAGCCTAAAATAAAGATGTTAAATGGTAGTATTCTGTGGTGCAGCCCGACTATACTACGCTGAGTTAGGGTAATCATTTACAAGTTATGTAAGTATACGTGGCTACTGGGTACAATCGACTGCAAAGAGAGTGCATTGCTCAAGTTGACTCGTGTATCGCCAAAATGAGCTCACAAAAAAATAGCAACTCACACAACACTCCTCGCGATAGATACAAACTACCATCCCATCCTCTCTCTAATAATTAATCAAGGTAATTAATAATCACAATGGATATTGATAATAATAATACTGAAGTACCAGAACCAACATCGGTGCCGTCCGAAGAAGAAAGAAGCATCATCACAACTTCAACTGAAAATAACAATATGACAGTTGACACACCCTCAACAACAACTCAAGAAATTAAGGCAGCACCCTCTCCAAAAGATAATGATGCCATGGATATTGAAAAGGATGATGTACCATCTGCCAATACCGATAATAAAAGTCCCTCTCCGCCACCTGCTGCACAACCTGAGGACACAACAATGGATGATAATAATACCAACGATGAATCGAACAATAACAAACAGCCACAACCACCAACAGCTATGGAAACAACAACAGCCACTGTACCACCCAAAGAGGAAGAAGAATTAGTAGTACTAAAAGAATCATCTACCAAGAGGGTTAAACCATCCGTAGAGGAAACAAAGCCTACACCATTACAAAATAAAAATAACAATATAGGCAAAAATGACAAAGTAAAAGAAGAATTGGTAGTTGTCAAGGAGAAGGAACTAATGAAAGACGTGATAGTAAAGAATAGCAATAGTAGTAAAGTAAATTTGTTGGCAGATAAGAAACTTGGCGAGGATCTTGATAGTGCCCTTGATAGATTACTTGAGGTGAGTTGTATAATATTTTAATTATGATAATATTAATTCGGGGGGCGGGGATTGTATATATTGCTCTGTGTGCGTTTTTATCTCTTCTTAAATCTAGTAAACTCATACCTTTAATCTTCATATTATCCCCATACAAACAGAGCATATCAGTGGCAACCTTGGCACATCGTAAAGAAGAAGACAATGCCTCAAGAGTATCTAATAATAATGATATGAATATGAATCAGATCAAAAAGGAGAGTAATGATGCATATGGAAAGTTACGTGATGCTGCCATGAAGGCATATCATTCTTTAGTTGTATATGGATCATCTTTAGATTTAAGTTCACAATCAGTAGATAAGGAGAACAGCAACAACGTGGTACAACAACTTAGTGATGTTCGTCGGTCAAGGCTGTTAGAAATGGGACGTAAATTGTGGATGACTATTCGTAATAATCCGGATTTGTTCAATGATATGATATCCCAAGATAGTAGTAAGGTTGATGGAAGTGGTGACTTTGTTACATCATTTGAAGGGTTAAAGAGCAAAGCAGTTGCGGGTGGATATGCAAGAGCAGTTGCTGCACGTTTAGTCTTCTTGAATTACATTGATACGCGGTGCAGCGTGGGCGGCAGTACCCCACAATTACATCCTGTATCTGACGTTGCTAGTAGTAAATCAACCGCATCACTCCAAGAATTGGTCTTTGGTCTCAAGCTCTTTTCAAGGGCTGGTCGTGTTATTCTTGAACACAACAAGGATGCTCGTGCATCGTTTGATTCCTTGTCTCTTGCCGCGTCATGCTTTGATAATATCTCAATCATGGCAACCAATGGCAATGGTGAAGCTGCTGATCAGCTCAGAGACATTATTGAGGAAGCCTTTCATGCAATTTCAATGCTCTCCAACTCTGCATCTTTATTTGGTCAGTCAGATGAAGGAGGTGGTGATAGAATCCCACGTAAGAAGGATGCTGGAAAGAATGTAGCACCATGGCAAAGTCTTGTTCTCAAGAATCTAGAGCGTGCCGAATCTTTCGTTGACGCACACTGTAATGTGAGTACTTCAACATCGAAGCTGGCTACACTTTCGCACTATCTTCCATCTTTAGCACGGTTGTGTTTGAAGCATGGTAGCCACTTTCTCAAGCTTGGAGAACATGAGAATGCGAAGAAGGCACTTCGTATTACACTGAATGCAACCAACCAATGTCTAAGTGAAGTCAGGAAGGAGCTTGATCAGGAGAGTAAATCATCCAAAAGTCGTCAGATGCTTCAGAACGTGGAAAAGGAAATGGTTGTGGTATCAATCGAAAGTTTCTACATGCTAAGTGCCTCATATCAGTCCTCGGGTGAGAAGAAGAAAGCACTCATGTGCCTTGATAGTGTTGAGAAATACATGAACGAGCAAAATGATCGCGATAATGCGCTTCAAACCAATATTACGAATACTCTGAGCAGTGGCAAGGACTTTGTCTTTTCTGAAGGTGCTGCAACTTCTGCACTCGAGGGATCTAAGAGTCACTTTGACAAGGATAAGTCAGATATCAATAATCGACTTCAGACGGCACATGAGGATGCGAGGAGTCGTCAAGCTGCTGAGAGAGCAACTCTAACGTTTTCACGGATCATGGTGCTCCACAAATCAAATCCAAGTAGTGACGATGAATCGATGATTGATCAAAAGATGAAAGAGCTTGTCGAGCTTGCATTGAAGTTTACAGATGTATCCAGCAGCCCGGGCTTTGGCTCTGCTCAACATGCTGTTACTCCTGCAACAAATGCTGACAAGATCTTTGATTTGGCCATCGAGTGCATCAGACGTGTCCATGTAAGGCGAACCGTCTCCACCGTATCATCTGATGGAGATGATATGGACAACACATACACTGACAACTACCAACTACTCCTCCACAAGTTGCCCAAGACACACTTTCGTCGACCATTTGTCATGCTTGATAAACTCAATGCCATGCTTGCTGTCGAATTTCAGGTTCGAGAAAGTAAGCTCGGTGATGCAAAATCCATCCGACGATTGGATAGTGAAGCAATCCAGACAGCAAAGGAGTACTTGGCTATCGTCAAGACTTACAGTCGAGGAAATTCTTCTCGTGATTCTGCCGATACGACATTGTTTGTTGCATCTACTCAATCGTTGAGTACTGACCTGCTAGAGGATACTAAGCAAGCTCTTTGTACTGCTGTTAGTTTGTACCACACCCTAGAGGCACATGATATGTGCGCACAATGGTCTGATCTTCTTGAGAGTGTCATTCAGCTGAGCAACAAGAGGTCTATGTCCTTGGAAGATGATACTGATGATTTGTTAGGCAGGATCATGACGGTCAAGGCTCATGCTCTTTCAATGAGTGGTAATCATACATTGGGACTTCAAACTGCTCGCGAGGCTTGGACAAAGGTCAAGAATGTGGACAGCATGGTAACTCTATTTCACTGCAATTTGACTAATGAAAAGTCTTCTCCAAATAATAACACCATGCTGGAATTTGATTCTGCATTGAATGAGCTCTTGTCGGCAGCAAATGAGACGACTGTCGATGACATTCTTGCAGCTTTTCCACGCTTATCAAACTCATGTGTTGAGAATGAAGTTAGTGGTGGCAGTGAAATCATGCTACTAACCGTTCAAGAACGATGGATTGATTTCCTAATTGGCTCCAAGACTTTCAATCAATGTTTGAAAGACAAGGATGTTTCTTCATCTGAAATTTCAACTGTGCATTCTCTGTTTGATATCCTTCGTGCATACCTCAACAACTTTGAACATGTTGTTTCCTTCAAGAAGAATGATTCAAACTTTTCAATGTCCAGTAACTTTGAAGCTTTATGTCGTATTATCGATGGGGTCTTGAAGTTGTTAGTTCAAGTTCGAGATACAAAGAAGATGATTCCTCAAAAGAAGACAACTGGTCGAAGGAAGAAGACTAAGAGTGCTGAAGATGTTGGTGACAAGACTGCTGATGTAGTTGTACTTGTTTGGGATGACCAAACGATTAAAACATTGGTTGGAGAAAGGAGTGACTGTGTGTGGACAGCAGAACAGTTGTGGAACATCGGCAATCAGCTAATGGCTATTAGTTTGGGAGAAATATCTGTCGAAGGTAGTAGCGATAGAGATGCTCGGGGTATCGCTGCAGAGTTGTTTGCTGCAAGTCATGACTTCTGTATCTTGAGTGAAGAGGAGGAAGGTTCGTCACTCAGCAAAGGATATCTTGATTATGATGTCAAGTTTGATCCTACCAAGTCTGTTTTGCCAAAGTTTGACAAGTCTTCGAATGAAAGACTACCTTGTGACATATCATCAGAGTTCTCAGGTCAGTGCTTGTTGATCTCAGTGGCTGCGGCAGCCGATTATGCTTCCGAGTGTATGTTCAACAATAGTAGCAAGGGAGTAGGCCATGTGGATAACGATGTACATATTCTATTGAGTAGAAGTCTACATCGTTTGGCACACGCTCAGGAAGAAATGCTGTTGAATTGTGATGATGAGAACCAACTCTCTGAGGTGAACAAGATGACAAGCCTCCTTTCATTGCGTTGCCTTCTTGGTGTAGGCGATGATACTCAATCACACAATAGCCTTATCAACGATGGTTTGGCCGAATCTCTTCAAAAAATTCATACCGATGAATTGGCTTCTTCCTCTTTAGATGAAGATAAGAGCACACAATTTGTAATCTTGAGGAATGTTAAGCTTCTAGCTGATGCAGCCGAAGTGAAAAGCATGAGCCAAACAAGTGCCGCACTCAACCGTCTTTGTTCTTCCATGCTGCAGCAAACCAGCAAGTTTGAAGTTGATATTGGTGGATATACAGTTTCCTTGGGGGACACCCAGAGGAAGATTATCGAGCAAGCGACTTCTGTCAAGGAAGTTGTTGAGGCGTTTCAAGAGATTTCCTCAACCGTTGAGAAGAAGAAAGGAAATGGTAGAGGTGATGATGGGGGCGCTTTCTACTCAACTGGCGACTTGACATGGTTTGCGACGGAGGCTTATAACCGAGCGCTCTCGCTCAAAATGATAGGAGACTCTGAGGCGGGAAAAGAGCTTTTCTCCTTCTCCCTCAACCTCCTCCCATTATGTAATAAGGAGTTTCAGAGCTACCGTTCAGTCATCAACGCGGCCTTCACCCATGCTAGTGCAACCACTAGCCATGACACACAATAGAGCACGAAAGTAGATAGAAGAAGTAATTGATAGTGTAATCAAACAACTGTCTATAGTGACCAATTTGTACTATAAGTTGGCCACATCTTACTTGTATTTATATGTACATATTGTGAAAGACAAGTCTATAAATCTTTTGCCCCGTGTCGAATGCAAACTCCTCCCTTCTGAACATAATTGTTACAATCAGGAACGGAGCACTTCTTCCTCTTCACTATGGCTCCGTGCCTGACACATACTCCATTATTTACAACTATGTTGTTACAATCAGGAAAGGAGCACTTCTTCCTTGCATTTCTATTGGCTCCATGCTTGTAACAGACCCCATCCATTTTGGCTTGGTTGTCACAACCAGGATGGGAGCAATTCCTTCTCTTCTTCTTGGCAGTACCAGCTAATCTTGAAGCTTGGGCCTTTGCTACTACCTCTGGTTGTTGCATAGGATGTTGTCCAGCTGCAGATAGTGCAAGTTGACGTTGCTTGGTGGCATCTTTGTGCTCCTTCTGTTGGAATAGATGCTTGCCAGCTTTAACCAAGGCAAGTTGGCGATCGCTTGTCTGCTTGTTCCAAAGCTCCACTTCATCTTCGTACATTGGATCAAAGATTGCGGTGCTATCACGGTAATGATTGTTTCCAGATGTAGTGCCGCCACTGGAACGACCGGCTTTCACTTCATCTTCTTTCTTTGGATCAAAGATTGCGGTGCTATCACGGTAATGATTGTTTCCAGATGTAGTGCCGCCACTGGAACGACCGGCTTTCACTTCATCTTCTTTCTTTGGATCAAAGATGCCATGCTCAAGCTCATAACATCTGTTGCCTCCCTTACGACGGATATCAAGCAAGTGTTGATCCCTGGCTTGACGATCTGCTGGCGTCATGCCAAGAGTCCCTGCCCACTTCTCAATAAGATTTGATTCCAAAGGAGTTGTAACATAGTAAGGAAGATCGCCATTAGCGACAAGAAGGGATTTGGTCATACGTTTATGCTCATCTTGTGAAAGTTGTGATGCATACTTTTCGACTGCCAAACACTCAGGATGAAGGATTGATCCACCATTAGTGCATTCTGGATTGGCTCGTGCTTCTACAACATCACTTTCATGGCAATCACGAACGGGTGCACCACAAGGAACGATGGTAGGTCGAACATCATAGTAGACATTGAGATAGGTGGTGATCAACATGATGTTGTTTGGTGCAATAGAATGAAATACCAGTTCAGCATCAAATGTTGTCACGGGCTTGAGGATATCAATGAACGAAGAAATATCCTTTCCAGACCCTGCAGTCTTGTTGGAGTTAGTAACAAACGACACCCGATCAACAAAGGCAATGAACTTGCTAACATCATCGAATGAGCCATCATCTAATCCACC
>Ga0214477_101042_pt1 | contig 15639 bp, 9 predicted proteins | sample M1_20Mar14CPVII9_FD_165058 | JGI IMG/M metagenome (GOLD analysis project Ga0214477, IMG submission 165058) | Marine eukaryotic communities from Monterey Bay, California, United States - M1_20Mar14CPVII9sort6BwellC16 | ecosystem: Environmental > Aquatic > Marine > Unclassified | place: USA...
GTTGATTTACTTGAGATATTCACCGATGAGAAAGATATGCTAACTGAAGCCAAGCAGAAGTGTGGAGAGCTGATATTGGAGGATCCCGTCCGACGCAAGTATTGGCTAAAGAGGGAGAAAACAATAGCAAAGCTCTTGGAGAACACTGCCTAAAGTACCATATTTGATGTGCTGTAAAGTAAACTCGATGAGACAGTTGATTTAGTTTATATGTTGTATGAGAAACCTGTACTACTCAAATGTCATCCAACCTTTACAGCACTACCTCTTGCACTCGTAATCGAATACATCAATGCACCAAGCAATGCCATACATATACCACCAAGATTTGTTTTTGAAAACTTAGGGAATCAGAAGTTGATTCCACACAATGGTCACAAGTAAATCCAAGAAGATAGGGAGGGAGGGGGGTTAGTATTTGTTAGCATTTGCTTGTAAAGTGCAAAACCATATCTATGTACAAACAGCTCGTTCCACAATCACACGGTTCCACATTTATATCTTGGTTTCACAATCAGAATCCAATGCCCAAATCAAAGGGTGGTATGTGACCATTGTTCACAATTAACTTCTACTTACCTTATCACCACCGAATAGCTGTCGTCCTGTGATAATAATTAGTAATCGTCGTAACGCGTCACATGTACCATATGTTATCGGCTCGACTAAACTAACGAATGAGAATGATAATACATATTCCATATGGTATGCTAATATTGCTAAACTTGTTAACCATAATGGTGGATGTGATTGTATCGTTGTTGATGATGGTAGTAGAGACTGTTCTTCTTCTTGAGTCTTTTCCCATTCTTGTACAGTTGAGGTTGGATTCGATATTAATTCTCTTATTTCTGATATCCAACTCCCAATACTATTTATGACTGTCATACTCAAACCTATACATAAGGCAACTAATACCATGGAGCGTTGTGCCTCGACACCTTTAATACCCGTCCGTTTCATAACACGTTTACTAACAACATTCAATGCCGCTTGACTTGTTGTTGATATTATAGCGGCTAGGAAACCATACAATTCAAAAGTTGGTGTATTCCAACTTGCCATGCCTATACCAGCAGCTATTGGTAGTAAACTTAGTAATGTCGCATTACTTGGTAGTGCTACCAATCCATCTAATAGCAAAGTAAACAAGACAGTTATCAATGGTATCCCACATTTACTAGTATATGTCAAGCTAATACCAATTCTATCCAATGCAATACTATTTGAAAAGTTTGCAATAAATAGGAATAAACTTGGGAGTAAGAATAATTGTGATGTTTGTATAGTCTTGAATAATCTGGGTAATATTAACTTGATTTGATAGAAATGTTTATGTATTAGTAATCCTAATAAAAGTGATCCTGAGAAACGGTAGAGTGTTAACATGGATGCTCTTGACATTTTAGTTTGTGTTTTGAGCTTTCGTGATGATGGTTTGTTGTTCGTACTTATATCTAGTATCGTTGTAGCTTTATCTCTATTATTTGATGTATGTAATGTGTCATCTTGTATGATGTCTTGATATTTTAGAAATTTGGTAGTCGAGTATGTAGTAAGAAGAGCACTACTTATCATCCAAGCACTACCAACCCATACTTTATTAGATGCTATTGATCCTGCCCATGTCGAGAATGGCGAGGCTGCAAGTGCAGTTGATGATGTATCAAATGTTGTAGATGGCAATGTGTCAGCAAATTTTGCAATTGTTGCAAATGAGTTGTTTGCGGCCATTTTGAACCCGGAAACTGGTATGATTATATTACTAGAGCTTCTAGATGATGAAGAAGCTATATATGGCAATGTAGCGAATGCTATCATAGACAAAGGGGTGGTAAAAGAGGGTCAGTAATAGTGATTGTAAAGAAAAAAAATGAAGAGCTGAGTAAGAGTAAAGTTGAGGGTCGCAAACGGTATCTTTATACTCTAATTTCTTCAGGATTTGTGCTAGGTAACTTGCAACTTCGATTAGTCGATAAGACGGCGTGGATAGGCGAGGCAAGTTGATCGATTGGCTCTATATTGCAATTGTTTGGGTGTTAGTAGACGGCTGACTTAGGTCATACGATACAAAACTTTTTTGTGCATATCTTGTGCACATACTTCACGGTGCACTTCATTACAAATTTCACATTATGGTAGTAAAGAGGCTAACGACTCTACTAACCGTGGCAGTTGCAATACTTGCCAAGGTAGGTCCTAAAAAGTTTGCCAATAAACTGGCATCTATATCTCGGAATAATGAAATGAGTAAACAAACGATCAACATCAATGAACTATGTAAGTACAATTAAGACATGTCTTTGTAATGTGAGAAAACACTTTCCTCCAACACTAACATAAATCTCATGTTCACAGTCTTCCCAGCAGACATAAAGATATCAAATACAAAGCAAACATTAATAGGAGGTGGATTGCGTTCCAAATGGGGGTTCAAAGTATATTCTGTTGGAATATATAGTGATGTCAAACTACTGAACAAACTTATCAAGAAATATCGAGATACCATTAGCAAAAAAGATTTAATTACAGACTTTACAGAAAGTAAATTTACAAAGACATTGTTATTAAAGTTTCATAGAGAAGTTGCTGCTAACGATATGTCTGATGCATTAGGCCAAGCGTTAATATCAAAAGTTGGTAAAGAAAAGAGTAACAAGTTCTCAGCTTTCCTATTAGGTATTGTGGATGGTGATAGATTAACCAAAGGATCTGATTTGTATATTACATGCAAGGGTGACAAGTTATTAGCATCAATTTCTAATAGTAGTGGTAGTGGTGAGAATGGGTTGAGCAACAATGCATCTTCAGAAACAAGTGATGTTCAAAAGTTTGATTATGCTGGCAAGAATGTAAAGGGTTTGTGCATGGCAATCTTTGAGGCATATCTTGGTGATACCCCAGTATCACAGCAGGCCAAGGAAGGATTTGAACAAGGCTTCTCTGATATGATTGCAAGAGATGAGTTAAACATGATACTACAAATGTAAAAAAGATGAAGTGCACAGTATATGGTTGATATAAGGATGTTGCGACTTAAGGATCTTCGAAAGCAAAGTAAAAAAAGATAAGCTTAAGTACTATATGTTGTGTTACTTCAAATACAAGCTCTTTTTAGGACAAACTAGTATTAGTTAGGTAGTGTGATATGTACAAAGGATTATGTTTAAGCTGTTATTGCTGACTTGGTATCAGAAGTAACAGTCAGAGAACCATCGGCCTCTTCTTTCACTTGATAAGCTGTGATGTCCTTCTGTTCACTACCCAGACTGCCCATGACATTAGAGATGAACTCATTTTCATTCCCCAGAGCTCCGGTTACCCATTTTGTACACTTTCCTGTCTTCATTTCGAAGCAGGAGTTGTGAAAACTGCAAGTCAAAGTTGGTTGACCATCTTGTATAGTAACTTTTCCCTTCTTCATGGGTAAATTTAAATGTGGACACGTAGCATCTACTGCATAATAGGACCCAGCAACCTTTGTCACTAGGATTGGGCCCGAGGGTCCAGTGATGATTTGACGATCACCTTCGGCCACTGGTGCACATCTAAGACCAGCTCCGACGCCAGAAGTAATCGAGGACGAATCGGCTGTCTGCAACTGAGCATCTTCACTATTGACATCTCGACTCATTATAAACTTGGTTGTTCCACTCTTGAGGGTGCCAATGGGGACCATATCATTCCAGAAGTCTTCACTAGTTCCACCATCGGCATCTCTCATTAAGAAACTAACACCGCCTCTCATTGATACCGATCGTTTCGATACTCGAGCTTCTAATCTTGATCCTCGGTCTACGAATCCTTTATATTGTAAGATTGCTCCATCATCACTCAATACTTGGAATGTACATGTGTCGAGATGTGTTGGACCGGGATCTAATCTCCATCGTAATCCCTGCATGGGTGGCTTGACACTAACCTCGCCTTGAGGTCGGAATGTAACTTCTGTTGATCCGACTCGTTGTGTTCCTACGATATCTTGAACGACCCATGTGCCCACAATGCTAAAAGAATAAGAGAGAGAAGAGATAGAGTTGGTGAGTTTGGGTATAAGGTATGAGCAAATGAAACAACGTGTTCATATCAAGATTGTATTTATATGTTTCAGTGCGCCGATATGAAAAGTTACTTTGGCAATCGTTATATCAATCATTCGATCTCAGATCTTCAGACAGGGATAACTTCAATTTCATCACAAACAATAATACACCTTATATGGTACAACAAACAACAACAGACACTTACTCATCAGGGTATGGATTCTCGTTATTCTTCCGTACAGCTCGTTCCCATTGAGCAAATCGATTCAATTCCTCCTTGGCAGTCTTGGGTGGTGTGGTAGACTTCAAGTACTTAGTGGGTGCTAATGATATTGGACTTAATGACGACGATGGACGGATATAGCCACTACCCAATTCAATTAATGATGCTGTTAATCGACCATATGCATTTAGATATCCAGTAGATAATGGCAATTTGGGTGATACATCAGTTAATACCCCCTTGGTGTAGCAATCTCGTAATAGTTGAATGAGTGAGTTGAGATATTGAACACCCAGTCTTGATTCGTTCTGTATGTCAATATCAGAGGCTTGATCCTCCTTATACCAACGTTGAATAAAGGCAGGCTTGTCGGCATCTAAAGTCTCTGCCAGTACGAGGAGTTCTTGATCGCCGCCAAATATGAGAGTCCGTTGAACAATATTCGACAAAACATTGAGCTGTCTTGTCATGGTTGGTTCCTCAGCACTTAATAGAACACCCCCTAAATCATCCGGATTTATAACTATTGAATCTTCTCCTTCTTCAGCTCTTCTTATGGTAGGAGTATCTGCCTCCTTCTCGCGGATGGCTGGGCATAGAAAGGCCAATCTAGAACGTCTTCTTTTCTTATTGCTCTCTTCCTCCTCAACTTCATCCTCCCATTGAGCCTTCCACTTTTCAGATACCATGTCAATCGTATCAGCTACATATGCCTCCTTAAAGTCATCAAATGATATACCCTCCTCTGCCGATTCAAATGCCAGCTTAATAGCGGCATCATAATCAATGGCTAATGGATTCACATCCTTTTCAGCTGCAGCAGCTTCCTTCTCTTTACGTTCATTCACCAACGATATCTTATCCAACATACTCAAACAAATATCAATATCATTCAACTTCTTTGATATACGTCGTCGTCCACCCTTCTCATCTTCAATTAATACCGCACCGACAGATTGTATAACTGATAATATTCTCATATAACTATCGACATATATTTCATCGGCTAGTATATCAATGACACGTGGTGATTCTATGCCGGATGTGGCTAATACTAATATTGATTCAAGGTATGCTTCTGCTGCTTTGTAATTTGGTATTGTGGAATATTGGGAGGAGAATGTTGATAGTTGATTTTGTATCCATTGTTTTTCCCGATCTTCACTTGATATTGTTGATGATGAGTCGTTAGAGGATGTATCATCACCTGACACTGCAGGGATTGGACCATCTCCACTACGAGACTTCTTGGTAAGTATGTTAAGTATAGGACGAGGTACTGGACATTTCATCTTATCATCATCCGTAGCATCCGTACTCCCTCCTTCTAAATCCTCAACACCACCAGTCTTCATCTCCTCTTCCACAACTAATCCAGCCTTAACAACATTCTGTTCCTTCTGTTGCTGCTGCATTAATATAGTACGTAGACTTAAATTCAATGCCTCAGCAGAGGGCCATGATCTTGCTAATAATATACGTCGAATTGCACGATTTGATGCAGTATTTAATGCACGTGTTAGTGATTGTGATTGTATATTCTCTGTTGTACTACGAGTAGTATCAGGTTCTGATGTTGTTGAACCGCTCATTTGATAACATCTTGATAAACTAACATCTGAGGGTGCTAATGTGAAGTCTATTTCATTCATCTTGGCACCACGGCTGTTAATACCCACACGTTTTGTAGAATCAGATGATGATGATGTTGTTGAGGTAGTATCCTCAACTGTACTCGTTGATAATAATCTGGTAGAGCTACTCGACGGCGATGGAAATGAAGATGATGAAAAGGCATTGCAATTATGATTGCAATATCCTATTGCAAAGAATAGGATTAGATATTGTATTGTCGCCATCATGTTGGGTATGTGTGCGTCAGTGTTGTGTGATAATATTATTGTTGTGGTATCTTCCTCCGTCGAATCGATTAAGCGCCTGATAAACACCGGAGACTCAAACAACAGTAACAGAGCGGTGTTAATATTATCTGATCAGGGATGGTAATAGTTGCTCTAAAGGCTGCATTGAACTCCTATAGCCTGCCATTCCGCCGCCTAAATTATGTTGCAAAGATGGAGCAGGAGATAAGCGTTTATTCGCCAAATAGATAAATTTTGATTTACTATATGAGAGTTTATTTTTGTTGATGGCAGTAGATAGAGATAAGAAGGCAGTTTGTAATGGGTTGATTGTTGATTAGTTTGGCTGACTGAGGCCGACGGGCAGGCAGTTCAGACTACATAGTATTGGGTTTGCTGCGCTTACAATATGATCCTCTTCCTTTTACTATCAATAATATTACTATTACTACCCATTGCAACTGAGGGGTTGTTTTGGACAAAACAATATCCATTTCATCCTTTGAATATACGACTTTACCTGACGGAAGACTTTATTGATACATTAACATCATCCAAAGATCGTTGGTTCTCGCCAGATGGATGGGGCAATGTAAGTTTGAGTTGCGCATATCTTATGTTCATTGCAAATCATATCGACATCGAGTACCCTATGATATCTCTAATATATACTCCTTATCCACTGCCTCAATCTAATACAGGGCTCCCCATTTGCAAATGGTTGGAGTAAGGATGCAATCACATACGATGAGAAAGATGGAATGTCAATTACAGTAGATGAAACATCATCAAAAGAATACCGCTACCAAGAAGAGTACACTTCGGGGGAAATACGATCTACAGGCTTTTATGGATATGGGTGTTATGAAGTTGAAATAAAACCAGTTGCTCATACAGGTGTGACAACTGCCTTCTTCACTTTTGCCGGACCTGGAGAGAATGATACCCCTGACGGAGTACCCCGACTTCATAATGAAATTAATATGCTCTTTGATGGGTTCAACATGACAACATTCCAAACTAGATATTGGACTAACGATGATGCGAGTGAAGGACAAGATATTACTATTATACCATTGGATTATGAAGCTAATGAAGAATTTCACAAGTATGGATTCAAATGGTCTGAATCATCCATCGAATGGTATGTCGATCGGAAGCTTGTTCATACCGCCATTGGTACAGATGCATATCCAATCCCAAATCCAAATGATTCTACACATCGTATAATAATGAACATGTGGCCGACCGATGACGAAAGAGAGTTTAAGCATCTAGGTCGTCCACTTGTAGCCAAGTATCGGAACTTTATCTTTGGTAGTGGACAAGATTGTAAGATTGGTGAGAGTAAAGCCGGTAATGTATCATACTCTACAAATGAGAAATCAAGCTTAGGAGATAAGACGATGCCAATATCAAGTTTAGATCTATCAATCTCGTTAGAAGAGGTGATCAAACTCTGCTTTATGCTCTTGATCTTTTCATATATGTACTCGCATTATATCAGAGGATTACTATGGGAAAGGAAAGTTAAAACAAGAGTAAGTTGATGCACTTGCAGGCATAGGAGTGGATGTAATATATAATAGAAGCGATTGTAAATAGTTAGATGTCAATACATTCAATATCCAACACTACTACATAGACTTGTGTCAATGATATTTTCTCCTTTCTTCCTTCCTTCCTTCCTTCCTTCCTTCCTTCCTTCCAAAACAGAGTTTTCTAATCAACATGAAAACTGAAGATGAAGAATGAAGATGTGTTTAGTGATATGATAATGGTGATAGTGATTGGTTACCATTATAGAAGAGTGAGGTTAATTAATGGAAGTATGAGTGAAGAAGACCGCTTGCATTTAGATGAAGATATACTATCCTATCTTCGGAGCTGCCAGTCATCAGCGGCGGTATCTAGAAAGGATATACAAAAGCAACTTGTTGCAAAAAAGAAGGACATCAAACATGCATTGAAGCGTTTAGTTAAACAAAATGTTATTGCAAAGAATGGAAAGAAGTATACATATATTCAACAACAAACTAGTAGTTCAAGTAGTATGGGCAGTGGAGATATTGTGCCAATTGCTCAACGTATGCGTACAAAAGATGACAACACACATCAACAATTGCAAAGTGAATCCAATAAAAACAAAGTAGACTTGGATGATGAGATTAAACGTTTAGAAGCAGAGCTTGCAGCAGATAGTAGTAACAGCGAAAGTGATGATGATATAGGAGATGATGATTATGAATCAGAAGTCGACGATGATACACCAAACAACAACAAGAAAGCAATCTCATTTGGTGAAGATTCTATACACAAGTATGATGATGGGAAGCAAACCACCAATTCACATGAAGCAGATATAGGAGGCACTGGAGTTATCTGTCTATCCAATGTAGCCAATGATAGAATAGAACCACTACCACAAAGTGCATTACCGCAAAACAAACGAAAGATGCTCAAGGGTATTGACTCTGTAGATAATGATGAGAAATATAACAACAAACGGAGTAAGAAGCAGAAGCAACAAGAAAAAGAAGAACATAAAGTCAGTGAAGGGTTAAAACATGCAGTACAAGACCTACTACAGAATTATATCCGTCCATCACAAATTGATCGTCCGCCGTTCTATTGTCGTGTATGTCAACATCAGTCATCATCACAAAGTGAGTTTGATGAACATCGTGCATCTGAATTTCATAAAGTTGCTGTGAAGGAAGAACAGAAGAAGACATATTGCAAGTTATGTCGGAAGCAGTTAACTAGTGTAGTGCAGATGGAGGAGCATTTAAAATCTAAACCACATAGACAGAAAATGGATTATGTAAAAAACAAGCAAAGAGGTTTGATTGGAGGGAGAGATAGCGGAGGCAGAGGTGGAAGAGGAGGTCCATGGCAAAATGGTAATGGAAGAGGGGGCGGTAGAGGCATGCAGAATGGTTCTAGTAGAAGACAGTGGTGCTAGACTTAAACTTATAAGCCTCGGTTTTACACACAAACTAAGATTCATCATACTTACCACAATCAAATTTGCTTTCTATCGCCTAAGAAGTTACACTTGTATCATACTACTTAATGCCATAGTAACAGTACTCTGAAGCATAGTACTTGAAATAATAATCTCGTCCAACTCATCCGTACTTGGCATACCACGTTCACTTATTGCACCACCAAGTAAACTAGCTGCAAATGCCACCCCAACAACTAAGAATGCAATGGGGAATGTAATACTAGGTTTTAAATACCAAGGCGCTTCCTGTCCAGTTTCACCCTCGAATAAACCAAAGAAGTAGGATCCTTTAATCCAATCAATAAATCCTTCAATACCTTCTTTTTCCTCTGGTGCATTTAATGCCTTATCTCTCATTTTTTGTTCATATGCCGCGGCAATTGCACCGGGTGTACGTGGACGATTGACAGGACCATCCATAATCCCATCTAATCCTGATGTATCGGCACCTGATGCAGTTAATCCAACACTTTCCTCGACTGTTAATACTTCTAAATCAATTTCAATTTCTGAGTTAGGTGGTATAAATGGTGGTACGCCCTCCACACCATAGGCAAAGTTTGGATTAGTTATATGTATAGTGGCACGTTCACCTTCCTTCATGGTACGTATGGCTGCATCCCATCCACGTATCATACTACCATCACCGGCAATGATACGTTGTCTATCTGATCGGGAGAATGCAGTTTCTGACCCGGCCGCATTGCAATAGTATTTAACAACGACTATGTCGCCTGCACGGACTGAACGTCCTATACCTTCAATTGTTATTGTTTTTGTTATACCCTCTGGTAATTGTTGTGAGGAAGAACTTGTTGTTGTAGGTTGTGAAAATAGTATTGTTTGTCTATTATTGTGACTGTGATATTGACTGTTGGAGCTATGTGATATAAAACTTGTTGGTGCCGATGAAAATGAGTCTATTCTTCTACAGGAAATGAGTAGAGCTAATAATGGAAGGATAAAGGTCAACAACACCATGATAGGGGGATATGGAACAACGCCGTAGAAGATATGTATGTAGCCGCCAATCCACTGACGAGTTTATGAGCGAGAGTTTTATGAGAGTTTACACAAGGAGGTCAATACTTACATATGATTTCTAAAGGCATCGTAAGTATCGACCTGACAATGAACGCTTGTGTTAGTTTGCAACAAGATGGCATAATTCTCATACAATGGTAAAGTATACGCTAACCATACTAGCTGCGGCTGTAGCCGCTGTATCAGCCTTTAATGAACTCGTTGAAATGCCTGGTCATGACCGGCCAGAACATATCATAAATCCACTACCTCACGAGTGAGTAAAGAGATGTTTCTTTATGTCTGATTAATGTGTGTTGGTATAAGTGCAGGGGGTTCTAATGACAGGATGGCGAAATGGATTGTTATTTGCAATGATTTCATTTGCAATCGGTTTGATATGAGGTTATTTGTGTGGTGGATACTATCATATTATTATAATATGATATTAAATTCTCATGAAATTCTAATTATATCTTCTCTCTCTCATACTCATAAGGTACCTCACCGAGGATGATTTACCAAAGGAACATAATTGGAATGATCACAATGGTATGAGCTGTATTACACATCAACTCAATCAACACATTCCCCAATATTGTGGCTCGTAAGTTGTTTTTTGTGTGTTTTTGTGCACATCTTGTGTTCGTACATGTCTCTTAACACTTTCATTTGATTGTATCATCCACAGTTGTTGGGCACACGCCACAGCATCATCTGTAGCCGATCGAGTTAAGATTGCACGAAAGTGTCAAGGAGATGATATTAATTTGTCTATTCAATATGTAAGTTATCTTTGACACACATATGAGTATGAGTACTGCGTATACGTAACTAATCATGTAAACTTAATAATCCTCTTCTTCTCTTTTTGTCCTCCTATTTTAGATATTGAATTGTGGTATTGAGGTAGCAGGATCTTGCCACGGTGGGTCAAGTACCGGTGCTTACCAGTTTATGAGCGAGAAAGAAATTCCATTTGATACCGCCATGCCGTACATTGCATGCTCATCCGAGTCAAAGGAAGGATTCTGTGCCCATGTCGACACGACCTGTACTGCAATTAATACTGCTCGTACATGTGGCACCTTTAGTGATAAGGGCGGTACTTGTGAGGCACTACCTTCATTCCCAAATGTTACCATCGCGGAGTATGGTAACATTTGGGAAGAAGACCCGATGGAACGCGTGAAGAAGATTAAGATGGAAGTATTTGCTAGAGGTCCTGTCTCAGCAAGTATTAATGCCATACCCCTCAAGGATTTCCCGGGTGGTAAACCCTTCGATGATGAAACAGCAATTGGTGGACCTGATCATGTAGTATCTATTATTGGCTGGGGTGTTGAGGATGGCAAAGAACATTGGATTGTTAGGAATAGTGGGTCTTATTGGGGCGAAGGAGGATTCTTTCGTATCTTGACAGGCAAGAACTTATTGGAAATTGAGAATGGTGTTTCTTGGGCTACCCCGAAACATTGGACTAAGCATAATGTAGCATGTAGTGAAGATGGTATGACATGTGGTGGCGAAGTTGTGAATCATGGTGGTAAAAAAATCATGCACTTTATTGGAGAAGAGTATGTTGATCCATCGGTTAAGTTTATTAAGAAGAAGGAGGCTAGGGAGGCATCTAGCCTTCGTACTTCTAGGAACTAAACTCTTACGGGAACTGCACTGTATGTTTATTATCTTAAAGATAAATGTATAATAATCTGTCAAGTTTTTGAGATCATGATTGCTACAGACTACTTAATGGCGGAAATGGAGAGGTGTATCAGGTTATAAAGGTTACTAATGCAAGTCAGATTTATCTTTAATGTTCACAGCTATATTTGAACGGAACACCAACGACAATCCAACAACCTAAAAGACTATTATCTATCTTCGTCATCCATCATGTTAGCCTGAAGCCAGCCTATGTCATCTATCGTCTCAATGCTACTATCACTCTTCCTTCGAGTACTCCTTTGCCTTTCAACAGCATCATCAGTCTTGTGTTTACGATCTAGTGCTCTAACAGGGCCGCAGATCTCGCACGATACATCTCGACAGTTCTTGTAATGAAATAACACTTCTCTACTGGTCATGCACTTCTTATAAGTACAGTCTCGACGATTGCAAGTCTTGATGTGTGCACATAAAGCCTTCCCCTCTGCGCAGTGGGAGGTAACAGGGCATATTGTGCAGGTTAGTTTTGAAGTGGGAACAACACTATCCTCCCTTGCATTATAACCAGGAGGGTCACGAGCACGAGATGAGAGAGGCAAAGCAGGTATCTTTACAAGCGGTGGCGGTGGGATAGGGCATGTTGAGCAATGCCTGATGAGAAGTAGTCTTTGTATTTTACGACGAAGGATGCGTTGTTCTTTCTCACTTGATGATTCTCGTTTAGAATGCCTTAGAATAGACTTGGGCACTTCCTGTGCTTGGGAATCTTGGAGATCTTGGTTTGCAGGCATCTTGGAATTGACAAGCCTATTCGATTCTGCATCTTCCTTTTCCTTCTGACTCAATCGAAGCACACCCATCTCATGATCTTTCTCAGCATTTACCTCAATTACCAACTCATTCATATCAACATCGCTCAATGGTGGGCAGATGTCTTCGGGGTCGTATATAGAGCTAACCCGTGACGATGGCTCATTGGCAATGATATCAAATGAGGCACTTGAGTGACATGACTTGTGCGTTGTGGGTGTTTGGGTGGTTGATGCTGACGATGGTCGTCGGAATTTATGCCTCTTCTTGAGTGGTGCACCTCCTGTGGAAGATCCTTCTTGTGTCGCTTCTCCTGAGTTGACGTCATCATCTTGATTGCCCTTGGCGGGCAACTTCTTGTCCTCGTTATTTGCACCTTTTGTGGGGACAGAGATACCTACTTTAACTTTGCTTTCGAATTCGTCACGAGAGCGTACTCCCGGAGATAGTGAAAGTTGCTGCATCCCACCTGGAAGGACTAGACTGAGTCTCTGCTTCTGTTGGGGTATGGGGGTAGCGGTAGTAGTAGTATGGGCATCAGCACTTAATTCAGAATCCCCCGACAGGTTGGGAACAGTAGGCATACCCCCGTGGCTCGGAGAAGAGGAAGGCTTCCCATCATCTTCTTCTTCATCCATATCATTATCTTCCATCTTATAGTTCATTAAATTAGGTCGTTCTTGTACTCTTCTCTCCTCAGGTATGCTTCCTGGTCGTTGCTGACCACCAGACGAAGAAGCAGCTGATTCAACAGAAGAACGACGGTTTGACAAATCAGTAGATGCACGACGGCTATCCTCAATCTTATACTCTGTAAATTTTGAGAAACTTGGTCGCTTCCCTGATGAAGTACTTGTCGAAGGCCGAGAAGGTGGTGGTGCCACTGCCGGGGCGGCATTTAACTGGGATGAATTTAAGAAGGAGGTGGTATTCATTAAACTCCCCATGCTTGTATTCCAACTTTCATGTCCCATAAAGGATGTAGAGGAGTTATTCCAACTATCACATCCCGTTAATGATCTCATTGATGTATCCTGATTAATAAGGAGTGATCTCATTGATGTGTTTGTGGATGATTGAAGTGAGGCATGTTGCTGTTCAGACTGGAGTGACACATGAGGAGCAACAGCAGCAGTGGAGGAAGGAGCACTACCATTCTTTTCCTCATTACTTGAAGTAGTATTTAACTTCACTTCACTATCCTCCCAAGCTCCACCCCTATTATTAATAGTACCACTATCATTACTAAGAGCAGATGTAGTGTTAGAGGGTGCAAATATTGGCGGAGGTGGAGGATTACATACATCTTGAGGGGCAATAGATTCCGTGTCTGCATCTGTTGGGGAAGCAAAGTTCTTGGTTGGTGAACTTTTGTGTACTGCTGATACCTCCTTACTGCCAAGAGAAGATGGTACTCCTTTCCCCTTGTTCTTGATCGGTGAAATATCAATTTGTGGACCTTTATTTGTCTTCTCCGTCCCCATTGCTAATGGAGGAACATGAATAACAGGGAGTTTGGATACCGCAGATATCATATCTCTTGCCTGTTCCATATCAGCACTATTGGGCAATTCATCATCTTTAATCTTCTCTTCTTTACCACTACCACCGCCGCTACTACCATTACTCTCATCTTCCTCCATAATTTTCTCCTTGATATTACAAGTTGGTGTACCTACAATCTGCTCATCCCACGGAGGTAAATCTCCACCACTCCGTATACTATCATCATTCAATGTAGTACCACTGCGGTAACTATTATCTCCTAATAAAGTATTGGATAAACTAATATCTCTACTAACCTCACTTTCATCAATATCGGGTATATTATCATAATCCATATTTGTTTTAGTTTGAGTTGCAATAAACTTTCTCCGATGTTTATTGTTATTTTGTGACATTATAAACTCACAACTTCATTTCTCCGAGTGCTATATTTGTTCATGCATCTCAGCAATCTTATATAATGCATGCCAGTAAACTGTCTTGGCCTTTATACTCCGCTACTGCCGTCGATCATCATTGTTGCATGAATGCGCAAGCGGTGAAGTCGATCTTCTTGCTTTTTTTGTCCACGAAGTTTTTAACAAAAGGCAATTGATAATAGCCGAGTTTGACTAACTAACGGCATTGAAACGACCTCTGATCACATTTTCTATTATTATATGTCAACTGGTCATATCAACCTACTTGCAATCACAAAGGGAGAGGTTGGTCTTATGAAATTACTTGAGAGATACTCTGAGGTCGGATATTATGAATGGATACTCTAGCATTATGAGTATGGTATCCTTGTTGCTCTTGCTTGTTGCTGTACTATTGTCATCGTGGCTGCTCAATAATCAAGCTGCTTTAGCATATTCTTGCCTTGCTCTGCCCTATACTTACCTTACTTTACTTAAGTATGGTATATGGTCTTTCCAAGTTGTTGCAGTGATTGGGGTAGTGAATGTTGTGCTTTGGAGTGGAGGATACCATCGTCATTGCCATCGCCTTAGTCTAGTGTAGCAACAACACTGACTCTGGCTTACTCTCTCCCCGCTTTTAGAGCCCTAAACTTTGATAGGTACAAGTCTCATTGATAGTTGCTTACTTAGCTTAACAGGCTTCGTAGAGTAAACTTCTAAATCCTATCGCACTGATTATTTATGGGTCATTAATCACCTGCAATTCAAATCACTAGGGATGTAATAGACAGAAGTCCCTAACTGATTAACTGATTAGTCCAAAACAACTAACTCGGAGTTAAGATCTCAGATGTCAGTTGTTTGAATACATAATCCAGCGTCAATAGAACAACCCCCACTAACACTATTGTACATCCATAATATACATCGATATTTCACCCAGTATCATGATCGATTATACTATCCGTGAATCTCCCCCAACTTCTTTACGATTCCTTCACACCAATATACTTGTAGTCCTCCCAAAAGCACAGCCATACTCAACAGGTACCAAAGGAACCATCCCGATCCTGGACTGAATCTTTTTACTAAT
>Ga0214477_101043_pt1 | contig 15638 bp, 11 predicted proteins | sample M1_20Mar14CPVII9_FD_165058 | JGI IMG/M metagenome (GOLD analysis project Ga0214477, IMG submission 165058) | Marine eukaryotic communities from Monterey Bay, California, United States - M1_20Mar14CPVII9sort6BwellC16 | ecosystem: Environmental > Aquatic > Marine > Unclassified | place: USA...
ATGCGCCCAGAAAATCTCGACCTCGCCCCCCTCCTAGCCACATATGACGTCAGATTGGGTGTTTGTGGTGTGTTATTCCAATGACCCTCACTCTGGCATTGTTGTATGCATCCATACGGATGATTTGAACCATTCACGAACATATGTACACCTCCAACACACATCTGTATACCACCATGTGTGTTGTCACTCCATATGTTTTTGTGTTTGTGCCACTTTGTTTTGATAGGTTAAATTTGGATATAATCCTTCTAGTTTTAATGTTTATGGCAATAAAAAATGAAGTTTAAACTAGTTTGTTTGATGTTTGTATATTTATAATACTTCAATGATCGTTTTTTTCAAACACATCTCTCTTTGTTCGAGGGTTGGTAAGATTTCTTAATAAGACTTGTTTTTTTGACTGGTAGATCCTGTAAATGATAAAGTTCTATTATCTAGGATAAATGCAGCATCATGTCTTATCTAACTTTGTTTGCACTTCTTCTTAATTTACATTATTTTCATCTCTTCTCCCAATAATTATTATCCAAGATGAGATGATTAATTACATTCCAATTTTAATCCCCTGCCCTCTTTTCATAACTTAGCTCAATCTCCCTCTAACTACAAAATATGTGTATGATATACACATACAATCTTCTCCCTCCACCACAATTCCTCTCTGTTATTGTGTATAATTTATAATACTAAGGAATGTCATCAACTAACCGGTCAGGAACATAAACGACCATTCCATCCATCTTATTATTAATCTCAACCATACTTGCCAATCGACTTTCAGGGAATATCTCATCTTTATCCCAATAAGCCTCTAACATTTTAATCTCATTAGTATGGGGTGGTTCTATCATATCGACACCTTTATTTCCTTGAAGTAAAACATGATCAAACCCACTAGTTGCACCCTCACCATATAATGGTTCTGTCCATGTTGAGCTACGGATTTTTTCCTCTGGTGCACCAACGGAAGCAGGGCCTAAATCTACACCGTTCATATCACATGCTTGGTAGAGAGATTGTCCAACCATTGCAGGGATTGTACGACGAGCACCGGATGGGTCGATAATAACAATTTTTACAATTTTGTCGTAAACTGATGGCGGACCTTCAGTGTTTGTTGAAACCGCAGGAGCTGCCGCCGCTGAAAATTTACGCTGAGTAGTAGTTGTTGTAAAGGCAGAAAGCCTTCTAGCCGCCGCCGGGGCGGTAGAACGTACTAATCTATTGAGAGAAGAGGACAACATGATGTTGCAATAATAAGTTGGGTGGGCGGGGTAGGATTATAGGATACCACTGCTACCCCTACTTTTTGACTCCTCCTTTTATTGTTATTTTCTCCTCCTGCTACTACTCCTGATGTTTTAATAGGTAGTACGATATCTGTTGGTGTAAGTCAGTGTATACATACTGTTTGTAGTTTTCTTATGAGTTCTAGTTTTTCAGAGTTAAAAAGTATTTATCCTCAATAAAATGAAGATACACTAACACAAATACATTGACAGATCATAAATTATTTTGATACCATGCCGTCTACAAATAAGAAGAACAGGGGTAAAGGGAAGAAGCAGAAAGCCGAAAAGAAGCAAGTTGTTGTATCACCAACAAAATCCAAGTGTACTGCAAATTGGCAAAATATTGTACATCTTCTTGTCAACGTTCACATTGGCCAGAACACAAGAGCACATGCAAGGTACTAGCTCTAAACTTTATGGGATTAGGAAAACCAAAACTAAGATTCAAGGTGGGAGGTAAGTTCTTTTCATATTTATATTGTATGGTATGTGCCAAGCCACTTATAAATTTTGTTCAAACAGATAGGGTGCGGTGTTCGGTGGGAGAGTGGGAGCCGTGGGTTCATGGGACAATTGATATGCTTTGGTTTCAAGGAGAAACGGGGGAGTGGCCATATGGTATCATGTGTGACAATGGGGAGTGGATCAAAGCCCCCGAAGATGAGTAAGTGGTGAGAGTTCAACCTTATGTCATCGTAATTTACTTATGTACACCCATTGCTCCTCGCATACAGTGACTTTTGTATTCGGAAATTCACCCCACCCATCCCGAGACAACCCAACCTCTTTGAAGAAAACCCTCCAAGAGAAGAATGTCCTATTTGCTTCTTGCATATGCCAATGTCCAATGATGGCGTTTACAAAGCATGTTGTGGTCAAATTTTGTGCCTTAGTTGTACTATGCAATCTCAATCTCGAGACCATGAGAAGTGCCCCTTTTGCAGAGCAGATGAAAATGTGTCAAACGAAGAACATATCCAGCGGATAAAGGACAGAATGGATAAGAATGACCCCGAGGCATTTCATCTGCTTGCATATTATCATGATATAGGAACGAGGGACATTGCACAGGATTCACGAAAGGCACACAAGCTTTGGGAGGAGGCTGCAGCATTAGGGACTAGGAATGCACATTACCACCTTTCAAAGTCACACAGTGTGTATTATAACGAACGTGGAGTAGAGAAGGATGAGAAGAGAGCTATCTTTCACCTGGAAACAGCTGCCATCATGGGCGACGCCGCCTCAAGATGTGAACTGGGAAGGTACGAACAAACAATGGGTAATTGGGAGTATGCTAAGAAGCATTGGATGTTGTCTGCAGCAGCAGGATGTGAAAATTGTATGGGGTTTAGGATCAAAGAAGGCTTTTTAAATGGCGTTGTCACAGAAGAAGAGTACAACCAAACCTTGAGTAAATACCAAAAGACTATCGAAGAAACAAAGAGTGAGCAGCGGGATGCAGACAAAGCTGAACGAATGCAACAAGATCCTCATCATGGTCAATGTTGGCCTGGTTCGTTAGATTCTGATATTAAGCCTTACTAAGTCTACTCCTCATCAAATGAGGACAAACATGTTGGTAAGAGAGCTTGGGAAGTGAACTGAGGTTTTTCTCTGTTGGTAATACAATGTAGTTGTTTTGCGAGTGCTATAGTTGTAAGAGCTTATGAGAATAGATCATCTATCAAACTTCTATCACTAACCCCCGTCTTTGTATTGTACTTCTGTGGTGCAGAAGCCGCCTTCTTATTTCTATCATCTTTGCTAACAGGAACGCCATGAGTAGCCGCTGCAGCTACCTCCATTGCATACGCTCGTCGTTCGGCTTCACTTGTAAATGTAGTAGGCTTTGATGTGGTCCCATCTTTCTTCTGTGCTTCTATTCGTGCCTCATCTGCTGCTGCCTTTTCTGCTGCTACTTTCTTCTTTCGCTCTTCTTCTAATTCTAAAGTCTCCTCCTGAACTATATCGGAGGCTGTATCACCCACGAATGCAATGAGATTGAAGATTTGTGGCTCTCCAGGTTCTTCAGTTGATCTTTCAAGTGCCTCTGCATGTATTCGTTTAGTTAACTCTTTCAACCGAGCCTCGGGCAAGCCACCACCAGTAACAGCAAGAACAGGAGGTTGATTTGGATACAATGGCGCAACATTATTATCGACATATACTTCTAGCATAAGCGGTGGCGGAGATCCATATCTATCAGGAGGTTCATATGAGGTGATTGGTAGCTTACAATCAAGTTTGTTTTCATCATCCATATCACTAAATGTTGCAACTGCCTCATCATCTTCATCAACAAAGCCAAACATTGCTAGGAGGACTTCCTTCTCTTCTATACGACTCTGTGTAACTTCTTCTGGCACGTCAGATGATGATACTGATGCTTGATCAGTACCATTTGCATTATACAGTTGCTTCAAAGGAGAGATGCATGATTTGGTCGAAACACAGATTGCCATTGCCTCTGAAGAAGAGTATCCTCGTTGCCTTAAGAAGCGTACATTTTTGAGTGGCTCGCCTTCTCTGCCTTCCTCTTCCTGTATCCATAGTGGTCGTTTATCAGTTTGTGAATCTTCAGCTTCCTCATTAATAGTTGCAGTAGTAGTAGTATGGTCATGTATTGCAATGTCCTCCAATGCTAGAAGCCCAGCATCTAGCCCGGATGACGCATCTCCTTGTCTACTAGCCTTCATCTTACTACTCTTGAGATCATCTAAAACTGGATCATACATTGCATCATCTCCATCAGTTTGTTGTTGATTTCTCATACGTTTCTTCCTTTCAATTATCCGCCGTTCATTAGCCTTCATCTCTTCAAAGTAATCAACTTTGATATCAGCTGATTTCGTCTTTTCTAATTCTTTCACTCGTTGTCTATCCTTATCACATCGTGCATATCTACACATTCTTGTATTGTGATAAGTGACCGCTCCTGATTCCATATCAAATGTCTTCTTGAGATTGGAATGGGGAGTGTATACCATCTTACAAGATGCAAGTTTACATCCTGATATACTATTATTCTTACATATTTGCATCATATCATATACTGAATCTTTAGGAAGGTCATCAATTGGTATACTCGATACTAAATCAACATTCTTCAAACGAAAGTAAACATGTGCCGAAGATAGTGAATCAACATGAAACCATATATCGCCTGGCCATCCATATTTAATGAGGTATTCATTCTCATGTTTATCTCTTCCGACATAACATATAATGTCTTCTGATGTTAATGTTATATGTGAGTGTTTGTTTAAACATTGACCACCACGTATTGTATAGTAAAATACCATGTTTATTATGGATATACCTTTGGTATGCTGTAGTCTTTAGTAGTTTGGTAAGAGTTGATAGGTTCTGTTTAAAATATTACTAGAGAGACGAAATTGGAAGTTTTTTGCAATGTGGTTTGCTCAATAGCTGCGAGATATCCACCGTCACCGACACCGACAATGTAAAAAAGCTTTATAAACTAACGATAATGGATGTATTGACAGTATTCGTATATTCAATCAGTTATTCTACTATTTGCCTTGATCATTGATCTCTTGTGGCCATAGCAAAAATGCTCGCTGCATGACTTACACGTGTAATAAAACCTTCGCACGCCTGCACAGAAGCAATTAACAATCTATATCTCTAAGATAGGCGTATTTACACCGTGCAGTCACACTAGAGAGGTAAGTTTGATACATCCAACGGCTGGCGACGACCTTTGTGTATTGTTGTTGTTCTTCTTTAGGTACACGTGCGCGGTGGTAGAGGGTAGTTCTATATTATATTTTTCGAACTACAATTTCACATCACTCACTCATATCTTTTGTACTCTATCTATCTTTAACCAACCAGAGAATCTATCCTAATACAGACTAATACCAAATAAATAAATAAATCATGACATCAATAACATCAGCAGCAGCAATGAAATTATTAGACTTGCGTCTCAAACACGCCTCGTCAATAATATCCTCAGCCATTGGTGAGTACACCACAGATGGTGGTCAAGAAATTGCCTGTCTCAAAGCAGGTGGTACTATAGATTTATACCGTATAGTAATAATCCAACCCCCACCTAGTGAAGAGAGTGATGATGAAGAAGAAGAGGAAAATACAACTACATTGGAATTAATATGCCGTACTGAAACTAAATCAACATTACGTACACTAAGTGCATTACGTATCTCAGGCTCCAAAAGGGATGTATTGGTAGTTGGTTCTGATTCGGGATGTTTTTCTATATTGGATTATGACAATGTCTCCTCAAATAGTGGTAAGGGAGGTTCTAATAATAATCAACCAACAATAGTAACAAGTGCAACATATGGTAAGTCCGGCATTAGACGTGACACACCGGGACAATATCTCTCGACAGATCCCAAAGGACGTGCAGTAATGATTGCATCCATTGAAAAACGAAAGTTAGTTTATGTAGTCCATCGTGATTCATCGGGCAAAATAACGCTCGCTTCACCATTAGAGGCACATCGTCCACGAACAGTAGTGTTTGATATGGTAGGTATTGATAATGGATATGATAATCCAATCTTTGCATGTTTGGAAGTACAATATGATGAATATGATGATTTATTAATTGAAGAAAAGAAGTTAAAAGAAGAGGGATTAGTAAAAGAAGAGGATGTACCAATTGGTCAACCAAACGATGGTTTCACGAAACAATTGGCATATTATGAATTAGACTTGGGATTAAATCATGTCTCACGACGATGGGCTACGACGTCACATCGTACGGCATGTTGTTTAGCGGCAATACCCGGTGGCGCTGACGGACCCAGTGGCGTGTTAGTGGGTGGTGAGAATTATATTGAATATTTACATGAGGGTATGTCAGCACCACCATCTCAAACGAGCAAAGGAGGGAAAATGAAACCAAAACGTATGATTTGTGTTATACCACGTCGGGAATTACATCCACAAAACAAGGGAATACTAATAACATCCATTACTGTCTTGAAACAAAAGAAGGGAAAGTTCTTTGCCTTAGCACAATCAGAGTTGGGTGATGTATACAAGGTTACATTGCAATTACCCAAAGATGATAAAACTACAGTAGTTAGTATGACAGTATGCTTATTAGATACACTACCAGTCGGTACTAGTATGAATATTAGTAAATTGGCGTTATTATTTGTTAGTTCTGAATTTGGTGATCATAACTTATATCAATTTGATGCTATTGATATTGAAGAGAATTCAATAAAGTGCACATCGACACAAACAATTGAAGCATTAGTATCAAGTGGTGTTGAGAATGAAGATGATTATTATTCAACATCTGAGGTAGCAGCCAGTATTGCACCGACATTTAAACCAACGACACTTAAGAATTTACACAAGGTATACACCATGGATAGTTTAGCACCGATTACGTCAGTGTTGGTTGGTGAATTGGCAGGGAATGAAGTTAGTCCACAGATATATACATTATGTGGTCGAGGACCGATGAGTTCCTTACGTGTATTACGACATGGACTTTCGGTTACGGAGTTGGCAGTGTCAGAATTACCAGGTGTACCAGGGGCGGTATTTAATGTCCGTGATGATACAACGGTGGGTAAGAATGGAAAGTTTTATGATCGATACATTGTTGTTTCATTTGCCGACGCGACGTTGGTATTATCAGTGGGTGAAACAGTTGAGGAGATGGGAAAAGAGTCGGGATTTTTAACAACCGAACCAACATTGGCATGTTCAGCCTTGGGAAGTGGTGGGGATGATGGACGAGGTGGAGGTATTGTTCAGGTTTATCCCGGTGGTGTACGACATATCCAACGCGGATCTGTCTCACAGTGGCATGTACCTGGTATTAAGAAGATTGAATGCGCATCGGCCAATGAATCTCAAATATTAATTGCATTGGTGGGCGGAGAGTTAATTTACTTTGAATTGGATCCAATGTCGGGTAATCTTATGGAGGCTGCCACCCGTGATGTGGGCGCCGACGTGTGCTCATTGGATGTAGGTGCTGTACAAAAGGGGAAGAGTCGTAGTTTGTTTGCCGCGGTTGGATGTCGTGATTCGACTGTTCGATTATTAAGTTTGGCACCCACAAGCTTACTCGAGCAGAAGAGTAGTACGGCATTAGGAACGACGAGGCCTCATTCGGTTGCATTGTCTAATATTGAGGGTGCAGATGGTGCTAGTGATCTTTCACTAACTGTTGGATTAGATGATGGGTCCGCTTTACGAGCTGGCGTCGATCCCATCACTGGAGCCATTTCGACATCTCCATCAAGAAGATTTCTGGGTGCAAGACCCGTTGCAGTATCTCGTATCACACTTCAAGGATCACACTCGACCTTACTCTTATCATCAAGGCCGTGGATTGGACGATCTGGCAAGGGACGACATGCAATGGCACCCATGAGTTATGCCCCGTTGGATCATGGGTGCTCATTCTCCAACGAGGCCGTGAAAGAAGGTATCGTGGCAACATCAGGAAATACACTTCGAATCTTATCAGTTGGTGGCGAGAATGATGCTGCCGCGGTTGCCAAACTTGGTTCAGAAGCTGACGAGGCATTCAATTCCAATCGTATCGATCTTCGGTACACTCCCCGTCAAATGTGTTTGTTATCTGCAAGGATCTCCGAGGTTTCGCGAAAGATAGTCCTTGCGGTAGTGGAAAGTGATGCAAATGATTTCGGCGAAGAGGAAAAGAAGGCAATGGGCTTTGATGGCACTGGCAAGAACAAGGCTGGTTCTAAAAAGAAGGAGAACAAGGATGGTGATGATGCCATGGATATGGACATGGACGAAGATTCTGACGAAGAGGAGAAGAAGGATGGGGATGCTGACGAGGAAGATGATGACGACGATGAGGATGATACAAGGGTAACCCCAATTCGTGGACCCATCCCATCAGAACAAGGACATTGGGGATCATGTGTTCGTCTTGTTGATCCTGCAAATGCCTGCGCCACACTCAGTTGTATGGAAATGAATAGGAATGAGGCAACACTATGCTGTGCTTCTGTTCGATTCCACTCTCGTGGAGGCGAATCGTTGCTAGCGGTTGGTACCGTCACAGGCATGACAATGCATCCGCTTAGTTACAAGGAAAGTCATGTAGTTTTATACCGTGTTGTGAATGGAGAACGTCTTCAGCTATTGCACAGAACCAAGGTTGAGGATGGCCCAGTCTTATCGCTTGTACACTTTCAAGGTAGATTACTTGTTGGTGTAGGGAAAATTGTACGTCTATACGAAATGGGCAAGAGACAGCTGTTGAAGAAGTGCGAGCTTCGTGGATTCCCCACAATGGTCAAAACACTCCAAGCTGCCGGAGACAGAGCCTTTGTTGGAGATATGATGCAATCTGTGTCATTCATTCGATATGATTCTACACAGAACAAGCTCCTTCTCGTGGCAAAGGATCGTAGTTCACGTCCCATCACATGTCAAGAACTACTTGATATCAATACTGTGGCCGTAGGTGATAAATTCGGTAACGTTACCGTATTGCGACTTCCCAAAGGAGCAGATGTTGGTGCCATTGATGTTACCGGTGCTCGAGCACTCTGGGATTCATCACGAGAAGATGCTACTCCCAAGCTCGAAACACTCTGCACATATCACGTTGGTGAGGTTGTTACTTCAATGACCCGTGCTTCGTTAGTGGCTGGAGGTGCCGAATCACTCATTTATGTAACAGTTACCGGACGAGTTGGAGCGTTCGTACCTTTTACATCAAGGGAAGATGTTGAATTCTACTCCTCTCTTGAGGGCTACTTACGAGCAGAAGCACCCAGGCCTACTGGTCGAGATCCACAAGCTTATCGATCATATTATGCACCTATGAAACATATTGTTGATGGCGACCTTTGTGATATCTATTCTCAGTTGCCATACGAAACAAAACAAAAGATTGCAGAACAGCTAGATCGGTCTGTTGGGGAAGTAATGAAGAAGCTTGAGGATACACGCAACGCTTTACTTTAGGAGAATACAAGTTTAATGTGGCATGTAATATTAAAACCATGATCATTCTAATATACTTGCACATGATCTTAGTTTCCTGTATCCCTTCCTTTTTGCAATAGACATAACCATGTCAACTACTTAGTGACTGGCTGTGGCACAGTATCCGGCAATTCATCTGGTAATACATTGTCAGGAACATACCTCAAATCATTCATCCTTGCAATACCATCTAAACCAGTTTCATATATTTCATGGCATTTAATCATATTCTTCATTACATTATTTCGGCGTTCCATGAGTCTTTGATTATCTTTCTTAACTGCTTCCAATTCTCTCTTGAGCTGTTTAACTTTTCTTTCACTAGCTGTTTCAGTTTGTCCTTCTTCATTATCATTAATAACTTCTTCATCTTCATCACACTTGGATTTACTATTTGTAGCGTTATTAAATAGAGGAACCACGCTATCTAGTACTTTCGCATTATCTTCAGCCTTTCTCTTTTTACTATTCTTCTCAGCCGATATTGCAGATGATAGAATAGAAAGACTAGAAGATGCATATTGACCTACCGGCTGGACTTTATTAGTAGCGACAACTCTATTGCTGCTTGTTTGCTGTTGGGTGTTTGCAGCAGCAGTTCTTTGCTGTACTTGTTGTTGTTGAATGTATTGCTGCTGTGCGTATTGTTGTTGAGTCTGTTGGGCGTATTGTTGTTGTTGTGTTGCAGTACGTTGTGGTTGCACCGGTTGTTGTTGACGTTGATATGCATTCAGGTTAGTTGGTATTACGCCTCCAACAGTAGGATAAGTGTATTGTCCGCCTGTATGAGTATTCATGATGTGTTATCTTATATCTTTGACTTTGAGGGTTTATATTTTTAATTTGATGAGGTTAGTTTATCCACAGATGACCCCAGCCTTATACACAAATCGAAAGAGCTTTAAAACTGAGTATTTATATATGATATATCTAATATAATAGCAGCCTCAGAGATTATTATGTATATTAAGTTACTGACAACCAATATTGCATTTATTATAGTATATGTACGATTCCATGGAGGATACCCTCACCATGAGAGTTTAGTGATACTACTAGATATTGTTCACAGGTTTTACGAACCATTTGAGTTATTGAGTTGAGATGGAGTATGTGATATGAATGGTATACCATGATACCACGCCAATCGGTAGCAGTCATAGACGGTGTAAGAGAACTCATCCGTCAGCAGTGCTTGTCCTTTTCGCAGCGATACTACATTCTTCATCCTGTTGCTGTTATGCTTTTCAAATACAAAATCAAGTTGCATCATCACATCATGTAATAAATTGTAAGAGAAGAAGACCACATAGACTGTACTCAAACATAGCAAAACAAGAAGAAGATGGGAGTGTTTTAGGTGCTTCTCTACTATTTGCTGGGACAGGTAAGTTTTATTTCTTCATTTCATATATTAGCATATTCATCTCTTTCTTATCAACTTTATATAATATATCTCATGACTTCAATTTCATCCATCAGCTGTTGGAGCAGGTATGATTGCCCTACCTGCAGAAACAGTGGATGCTGGTTTCATTCCGTCCATATTTGGACTGTCTCTATGCTGGATATTCACATATGTATCATCACTAGTGACGCTTGAAGCAAGCTGGTTAGCAAGCTCATCATCTTCCGAACAAAACAATAGTGAGGGCAGCTTTCTTTCAATAGCACGGACTTCTTTGGGAATACCTGGTGAAATCTTGACAGCATTCTTGTTCTATTTCCTCCTAACTGCAATAATCGTGGCATATGTATCAGAAGGAGGTAGTTTAGTAGTGTCATCTATTAATGCATCTCCTGCAGTTGGTTCATTAGTTTTTACATCATTCTTTGCTTTATTGGGAATTAGTGGTACTTCTGCAGTTGATAATATCAACAGAGTGTTCGTATTTGGATTAGTATTGTCCTTCATCTGTCTAGTTTCATTCGGATTGCCTATGGTCAACATAAACAATCTACTTCAGCATTCTGATTTCGATATGGTTTATCCGAATGTCATTTCTATTGGAATATTATCATTTGGGGCACAAAATGTCGTACCAACATTACTTGAGTACTTGAACTATGACACAATAAAAACACGACAAGCTATACTTATTGGTAGTCTTATACCATTGGTATTGTATACAATATGGGAGGGAGTATTTCTGGGAGTAATTGACTTATCTAATACAAACGAATCAAGCAAGTTAGAGGTTATATCAGTGCTAGGGAAAACAGGAGGACCCATCGTGAATGATTTGGTAGAACTATTTTCCTTGTGCGCAATCTGTAGCTCGATGGCTGGTGCTTCAGTATCTCTCATCGACTTTTTCCAAGATGCAATAAGTAAAAAGTCATCGAAGAGTGAATTAGAAGTAGATCCAGAGATGTCTACGTCAAGCGTTTCCAAAACACGAATTCTAGCCGCATTCCTAGCTCTTGCACCACCGGTTTTGTTGGCTTATTCATATCCTGATATCTTTCTTGTGGCGCTAGAGGAAGCTGGATTGCTGGGAGGCGTATCTTTATATGGTATCATACCAGCAATCTGTATACTATCTTTCAGTAGGGCCTCATCATCAGAAGAGGAGATGCCGGGTAAATTGGCTGGAGGAGATGCAACTCTGGTTGCTCTGACTGCGATATCTATTACTTTGATCATTCCCGAGGTCAGTAATTTATTGTCATGATAGACTCATAAACAAACACAACATATTATTTGAAACCTGGAGCTGGTGCCACCAATGCTCTAGCTCGATAACTATTGTCATCATAATGAATATAGAAGCAAGCGACAACACAAGTAGTAGTAGAAGTAGTAAATCCGTGTTGCTCTCTTAGAGTGTTGCTAGGTCAATCCTGTCAACTCTCATGAGCTAAGATACCACCTAAAAGCATATAACAATTAGGGTCTTGGCCCTTGGCCATAAGGCAGTGCCCCGACACCCTGTTTCGGGGCATTCCTGAGGCACTCAGTCAGGGCACTCAAGGCACTCAATTCAAAAGTGTTGTTTAGATGTTTGTACTAACAAATATCTCATAAAAATGCATATCAAATTGTTCAGCTCACTGAGAGGAGTTCAAAAATGCAATAAAAAGAGTACTTTATTTATATCTAGTGTTTTTATAGGCAATATATCGCCAATAATGCCCTGAATATGAGTAAAGAAGTTTGAGATCCATTACCGTATTGTACACCGTATTTGTATAATTATACCGTACTTTCATAGGATACTATTCCCATTTAGTATCAATAGACTCCCAATACAGGCGAGTGCCTTAGGCAGTGCCTTAGAGCCAAATCTGAGTGCCTTATGGCCAAGACCCTAATAACAACCATTAAAATAGATAGTTGACAACTTAAGAGTACATATTTAGTATCATTTAATATACATGGAATAGGATTAGACATTAGGAAATATCATACTTATAGCGGCGGTATCAATGCAAACTGATTTGTGCATTGCAAGATACCAAATACAACACATAAGTATATCGAATAACTATCACAAAATTTCAAAATCCTAATAATTAATAATACAATACCATACATAATGTCTACCCTCCAAGCAACATCTGACCATTTGGTGAGGTCTACACAGACACTTCTACTAGATTCACAAATTAGAGATTGGGTTGTATTACCTCTTTTAGTGATAATGATAGCCGCTGGTCTCTTACGTGCACATGTGGGTAGATTACTTCGGCCACCACCCAAACCAATACCCTTTACTGATGCCAGGGCAAAGAGTGCATTACTTCGGAGTTCACGTCTAAGAAGTGGTGCTGGTGGATATTTATCTAGTAGTCGATGGGAGGCACGGAGAACTGCCTGGAGTGCACGAGAAGATCAGGGAAATAATACCAAAGGATGGCTCCGTGTAGAAGCAACAAGAGCTGAAACAGATAAGAAGTTGCAAGAGGCAATAAAGGCACAGAATGGTGACAATGATGCTGCAGATCCTATGGCTAGTGCCATCCCTGGTATGGACCCCAGTGCTATGATGGTAAGAATGTGCATTGACGTTAGTGTATGTTGGTTTGATTTATGTTATGTATCTCAATTCCTAATTGTTTGATTATTAATGCAAAAAAAAGGATGGCATGAAGGGGAATATGGCAGCAATGGTACAAAATATGGTAATGATGCAGGGTATATCTCATTTCTTTAGAGGGTTTGTATTAGTACGAGTACCTTTCCCCTTAACTCGGGGTTTTAAGGGCATGTTTCAAAGGGGATTATTTGATTTAAATACATTGGATACATCATATGTTAGTTCGGTTAGTTGGTATTTCTTGGTAATGTTTGGATTACGAGCATTCTTTAGATTAGCCATGGGTGATCCTCTGCAAGAGGAAATGGAGGGTAATGAAATGCAGAAACAATTAGGCAAAGATTATGGCGGCGGAGGTCCACCAGGTCAATTTGATGCTGCTAAAATGTTGAAAGCAGAAGCAGATAATCTGGAATTGATTAATGTTAGATCACGTAGATTTAAGATTGACGATGCAGAGAAGAATCTACTTGGTCGACGATATCCTAAGAAAAAGAAGAAGACTTGTCAAAGTGCCGATGTATTGTTTGGTTTATCTTCCAAGAGCAAATCTTCGAAACAAAAGAAGAGTAAAGCGGCTCCACAACTGACAAAAGAGGACTAGTATAAGTAATCAATTAACCTAAATATCTTGAACAAAGCATAGTGAAGTGCTCCCTCTACGCACGCACACCACTCCTCACTCACACTTCGGCCATAAGAATAAAAGGATACCGCATCCTCAAAAAAATGCAATCAATGACGAGTGACGAGAGGGGCTGATAAATTTGTTATGATGTCAAATCTCATCAATCGATGACACATCAAAGCAAAGCACAGCTACGAACCATAATAAAGCTATTGATATTATAATTCATTGCAAAGACCATAAGCTCATTTAATTTCTTCCTCTAACTACAAAATGGCAAAAGTCAAAGTAAGCAGAGGCCTACGAGTTGATGGATCTTCTCAATGCCCATCTACCAATGTAAAAGCCGAGAGAGATGCTCTTCTGAATGAAATTGCTCAAATTGAGCAGTGGTGGCGTACTGACCGATGGAAGGGTACTACGAGGACTTTCTCAGGTGAGTAGATAGATGTTATTATGTATGGTATCTGAAAGATATCTTTATGATGTGCACTCTAACAATATCTTGATCTTTCAACACTGCTACTCTACCACAAACACAAAGCTGCTGATGTTGCATCATTACGTCCATCATCCGCTGCACGTCCATCTGGAGCAATGTCACGAAGCTGTTCATACTCCAATGCTTCATCACGCAAACTTTATTCTCTTCTAACATCGTTACATGCATCTGGTGGATATTCACATACCTTTGGTGCATTAGACCCTGTGCAAGTTGTACAAATGGCTCCTCGTAAGTTCTTCTTTGTTGTATCTACTATTGAATTGATGTAGCTATAATATACTGTACTCATCATGATGTGTGATCTTTACATATTATAACAATATGATATGATATGACTATTTCAGACTTGAGTAGTATCTATGTTAGTGGATGGCAATGCTCAAGTACTGCAAGTAGTACTAATGAACCAGGGCCAGACTTTGCAGATTATCCCATGGATACTGTACCAAAGAAGTGTAAGTGCTATGCTGGTTTTGTGTGTTGTGGTATATTGATCTGTATGTTTATGTATACTTTACACATATCATATAACAATCAAATCTCCTAAAAATCAATATAGGTGATCAACTAGTGCGTGCTCAACTTCATCATGATCGCCGTCAGAATGAAGAACGAGCCTCGGCTATTCTCTCAGGTCAAAATCCAGGACCTAAAGTTGATTATCTTACCCCTGTTGTTGCCGATGGAGACACAGGACACGGTGGTCTCTCAGCTGTTATGAAACTAGTCAAACTTTTTGTGGAGGCAGGCGCTGCCGGTGTACACTTTGAAGATCAAAAGCCAGGAACAAAGAAGTGTGGGCACATGGGAGGAAAAGTCTTGGTAGCTACACAAGAGCATGCAGACCGATTGATTGCGGCAAGGTTGGCTGCTGATGTACTTGGCGTTGAGTTAGTTATCGTTGCAAGAACTGATGCCGAGGCAGCTACATTGTTAGACTCCAACTGTGACGGCAGAGATCATCCTTTCATTTTGGGAGCCACCGTACCTGGATCTATCTCACTGAAGGAGGCAGTTGCCAATGCAATAGCATCTGGTGGAGGAGATGCAGTAAGTATTGAGCAAGAATGGACGGCCAAAGCTCGGCCGATGACATTTGGAGAGGCAGTACTTGATAAGATTCGATCTATGCGTATCAGTGAAGGACAAAAGCGTAACATGGCAAGTAAGTGGGAAGC
>Ga0214477_101045_pt1 | contig 15597 bp, 10 predicted proteins | sample M1_20Mar14CPVII9_FD_165058 | JGI IMG/M metagenome (GOLD analysis project Ga0214477, IMG submission 165058) | Marine eukaryotic communities from Monterey Bay, California, United States - M1_20Mar14CPVII9sort6BwellC16 | ecosystem: Environmental > Aquatic > Marine > Unclassified | place: USA...
AGTTATCAAAGGAAGAGTCGACAGAATGGGTTATGAGCCAAAGTTTGGGTGTCAGATTGACACCCTATTTTGACTCATATTTTGCTAGATTGAGATTTGTGTGTAGCTACCGTGTTTTAAGGTGTAGATACCTACCTCCTATTTTAGAATATTTTAGGAAAAGGTGTTGAGATGACACCCAAATGGATACCGGGTGCACGTAGGAACTAGTAATTTACACCCAAATCGCGGTAACTCTCATCAAGATGGCATTTTTCCTCCTTAGTAATCAATCGGCGGCGTTGAGAGTAGTAGCAAGGGTATACATAATAGCAAAGTGGATAATGCTTGATAGATCACACAGTAGTATCATCGGCGGCGGTAGGGCTCGATTCGTCAGCGGTGGTATCCTCTACAAACTTTTATTCATTGCAATATCTTTTTTATCATTGACATCTGTTCAATCATTTCAAACAATCAATCTATCTTCAAGATTGCAAAGACAACAATACAATTCACATTATTCTACGGCTATTAAAAGTACAACATCAGAAACATCTATATATAAAGTAACACAACAACAATCATTTATATTAGACGGAGGCGAATTACAATCTTTTCTACTTACCAATGACTCCTCTTCTTCAACAGCAACATCCAATAGTCAAAAAGCTGGAGTATTATCATTAGTCACCGGTAAAACAAACAACAATGAACGTATAATAGGAGTCGTCAAGTCATCTAATGATAACTTCCTACCAGTACCTACTATATCACTCTCTTCCTCCTCTACTTCAGAAATTGAAGTATACAAACATACAATAGCAAAAATACCAAAGGTAATATCAGATAAAGATGCATTAAGTACTGCAGCAGCTTGTTTAGTTGGTATACATTGTTCATTACCCATAGTTGAAGATGTTGGTGGTAGTAGTGATGATTCTGTGTTTTATGGTGGCAAGGTTAGTTTGTATTTTGTGCATATGATGTGCACATTTTTGTGTTCATTATCTTTTGTGTTTTCTAACTGACACATGCTTCTCTGTTTCTATATGACAATCATATACAACAGGCTGTAGTACTAGGTGGAAACGACTACGCATGCTTCATAGCAGATGGACTATCAACACTCGGAATTGACGTGTCTCTGATAAGTACAAGTTCAGTGAAGACTAAGAATAAGAATGTCAGTGTATTAAAACCAGCCGTCGAAGTCGAAACTGAAGAATTAATTGATACAGAAGTAGGATTTGCCAATGCCATTTGTCAATTTGATTCACTTGTTGATACAATTGCCAATGAGCGCAAGGGAGTCATTCAATTAACGAGTGATAATCTATCTGAGAGTGGATCAAGTGTGCTACAGCTTCTTCAATCAAGACATGGCTGTGACAAGTATATATCAACACTAACTCAATCACAACAAATGATAAAGAAAGATGGTGTGCTGTTTGGACCTGGCAAGGCTAATTCATATGTCAAAGACATGGAATCAATATCAACATCGAAATGTATACCAATCGTTCCCTCGTCAGGGTTTGGTTCATCGACATTACAAGTACTATTGGAAAATAATGTTATATACTCATCAAAGAATACCAAATCACCAAGTGTAAGAGGATGGGAGCTTAAAGACTTTTGGGAAGAGACAAGTTGGCCACGAGATTCTTCCGGCACGGGAATACGATATGGATTACCAGTCGAAGAAGAGGAAGATTTAGATGAACAGTTCAGATTACAACAAATGTATCTACAAAGCAGTAAGACAAAATTGGGCACCGAGGGAGGAATGGATGATCAAGAAGCGAAGAAACAGACACGAGCAGATGATACCAATCCATATGTCGAGCCAATCATTGGGACAGAAGGTTTAGCCGAAACTATAATTTCTCCACAGCGGAGTGGTGTCGTGTTCGTTGCCATGAGATCATGCCGAACATGCAAGGGTATCAATCCACAGTTTACAAGGATTGCTCGAGATAAGGATACGGTCGGTAGTACTTTACTATTTGCCAAGGCAGATGCCTCCGGTGCCGTGGGGAAGGCATTGGGGAAGCAACTTGGGGTAGTAGCTGTGCCGAGCTTTGTGCTATTTAGGAATGGTGTTAGATTTGGTGCAGTATCTACGTCTAAGCTTCCCTCTGATCGATTGAATAGGGCAATTATGTTACTAGAATCTGGGGAAGATTTTGATTCTTCTCTAGAAGAAGAAGACGATGATTGAAGCTGAAAGAGTATAAAGTATCAGCATTTAACTAGGTATACACATATTCTGGATCTATTTATTTACACTGCCCTTCACATATATCTGTTTGTGCCATCACAATGCCTTATACAAAGGCATATTCTTCTTATACATGGCCACTTCTTCAATGTTGTTTGTAAAGTCCAACTCTTCAAGTTTAGATTCAATCATAATAATTCCATTGCAAATGACGCTTGCAATAGTCTGGTCACCTTCCTCTCTGCTATACTCAAGTATCTGAAGCAAAATGAATGAGTTCCGACAGTGCTGAAAGGAAGCGAGGGATTAAATAAAAATATCAACTCACCCTCAGCAAGCCTAATGTCCCAGACTTGACGATTTTCTTATCGCTTGAAATGAGCAAACCAAAAAAGATTGGTATGCAACCGTGAGACGCAACTCGACCCGAATGATCCTTGCACAGCCTGCAAACTAATCTACTTGATGGCCATTGAATAATTGGCTTTGGGCTTGATAATAGCGGTACTATGATTGAAAGCATATCACTGTCCATAAGATGCTCAAAAACTGTTTCATTTCTTCCAATAAGATAGAAAATGATCTTCAATGCATTGCTTTTCGCTACATCGGAAGTGTTAGCAAGTAATTCCATCATGATAGTGCATGTCGACTCAATAGCTCTTTGTTCGTTCAGTGCACAGAGTACTAAGAGTGCTTTACTACAATGTGACTCTGCTCTTCCATTGTTCACCAGAAGAATGGAAGAAATGATACTAAGATATGGCCGAACCAGTTCAAAGTCGGGCTTTGGGTCACCTCGACAAAGTGTGCATATCAAACTTGCCACAAGCCTTGGTATATCTGTCGTCCTGTTCTCTGATTTTTCCATCATCGTCTTCAAAGGCAAACTTAATTCTTTTGTTAACACAATGTCTCTCAATAAAGTAGACCTTTGAGCAATTAGCTCAACTGATTTCATGATAAACAACGCAGCAGATATATCATTATTACTACCAGCATTTTGATTTTGCACTAAAAGGTGCACAAGCTTTGGAATAACCCCTAGTTCTATCACCGAGTCAATAACAGTGGCTGGTCCTGTCTCAACAATGTAGCCAATTATTGCAGATGCAATCTTCATATGTTTTTCATTCAAATGAATGTTCACAATATTGGTCATTAATTCCGAGTCAATAACATGTTGAACAGCAACAACGTTTCCCTGCTGTTGCAATATTTGATTCAATAAGTACAAACAATCTCGTTGCATTTCAAGAAGTCTAGGGCCCTCCTCAACCTTCACAACCTTGATAATATGAGGCAAAATTATATTGGTTGTGACCAAAGTACCGTTCAATACAGGTAGACCAATCTTGTTTATTTTGCGGGATGATTGTCGTCCAAGATAGCACCTACTTTTAGGTGGAGTGGGAGCTCCATCAATACTGAACGATTTCATAATAGCGTTAGTAACATCTTCTTGTGACAACTGTTTACCATTCAATTTTGTAACTTCTTCTTTCAACTTATCAACATCTTTTTGGCTAAACTGAACAATATAAAATGGAGAACCATCATCATCAGAACGTATGATGTGAAGTCTACCATTCCCTAATAGATGCAGTAGACGTCTCTCTGGGCATAACATTTCTTCTACTCCGGATCTACCTTTAACAATTGTCTCGAGTTGATCCCTAGTTAGGCATACATCTAAAGTGTTTGGTCTTCTTTGTTCAAATATGCCCTTGTTCCATCGAGACGATCCCTTATTGTTAAACTTGATGACATGTTCAAGAGGCCAAGTTTTACATGCCAGTTGACAACTCGGACAACTGGAATTACCCTCTCCACCTGCAGCTGCTCCTACAGGTACACCTCTGTTGTTATCAATGACACAACACAATGGACATCGTATTCCTAGCACAAGCAAACGACTTGGAAGAAAGTTTGATTGGAACGCATATGATAATTGATTCATCAAATTGGAGATGAAATGTCTTTCTTCCTGATGAAGAGCATATCTTCTGCCCGTAAGTTCAATTACTCCAAACTTCAGTCCGTCATTATCTTTTCCTCCGAGGAATACCTTTTTTAACTTAGGAAAGCGTGATAGAAAGAGAACGACCTTCATTACAGTTTCGTTGTCCACCTTCAATGTTGTATTAGGATTGCCACCCTCGACCTCCTCCATACTTAAGAGTGAACATATATTAATCACAGTAACATCTCGATATCTTGAGGATAATGCATTAAGCTGAGAAGACTTGTCGATATGTAGAGTTGTAATTAATGACATTGCATGTAAGAGAGATTTGGATGTTGCTGCACAAGATAATACCGATGTATAATCCAGAAAGTTCATAATATTTCCCAACACCTCAGACGGAAGTGAAGAAGTTTGTGTATTGTTCTCATTGGTATCTTCTATCCTCTGGCGCTTCAATGAGCGCCCTCCATTCGTATCTTCAGCTGATCTATCCATATCTATTTTTCGGATAATATTATTATAATATATTGGCAAGAATAATATTAAGTTTTGAGATAAGAATTGTTGCAGGTAGTGAGATGATATATTTAATCTCGAAATAAATACTGATATACCTCTGTTCCACTATCAAACGCCCGTGTTATTAATCGATATTGAATGTCAGTATATTAATAACAGAAAGAGCAGCAACTTTGTAGTAGTTTTTTGGTAGTTCAATATTTGGGTATGTATTTGAAAAGTAAACTTATTGTGCGATGACCACACTTATCCGTGCTATATCTGGAACAGTTATGGTTATTCTTTGCGTATTGTATTACTAATCACTAAAATCAAGGTAGAGCCGGACTCAGAAGTAAAAGGTCAAAGTCATTGCAATTGCCATCCATACCTACCACTCGGTATCCTTTTCGTTCCTTCTACATACTTATTACGGTCAAGAGACAATTGGAATCGACTGATATCACAATATATAGTTGGTATATTGATCATTGACCATGATTGAAGATTATAGTGTCATAATTCAATTGGTTCGAATCTGTGACAGCTTCTCGAAGAAATAATAATTTTAGGTCAGCCCAAAAAATGGTTTATTGTTAGAACATGCGTTTGTATATTACTGAAGCCGTATAGGTCTCATACATATAATATCTCACAAGAGTTTGAAGTGAAGCATCAAGGACTGGTGTGATCATATGATCGATATTGATATCTCTAGATAATTATGATCGATATTGATATCTCTAGATAATTATTACATTGCACCTTCTCAGCTTTGCTATGTTCATTGCATAGCTTGATTTGTATGGATTGTCATATCCCACAAGTTCAGTCAAGAAGAGAACATAAGAGTTGCAACCATAAGAAAGTGGAGAGTTGAGTTTACATCAGTTGCAATATGTGTCCTTTGGTATCAAATCAACTACATAGAAGATGGATAAAGCATACACAAATGGCAATTGCATGTATATTCTGCTATATTCTGGGCAGTTATAATATGTTTGATTTCTACGGAGATATGCATAACATGTATCATTCAAGTCTATCTGAAGATGATGTAGTTGTATTCTCCTCTTATCATAAGCATCGACGTCTTGCAGTTGCAAACTTTATTGGTCAATCTGGCACTGCACAAGCCGATGATCTGCTCTTTGGAGTATATTCCATTCATCAACAATTGATAAAGTACAATATGATTCACAACAATACCAATGAAGAAGGAGTTACTCATGTGGCCATCGTTGTCAATAATACAAAACAAGAGCATATAGATATTCTAACAACATGGCTTGGAAAAGAGAATATAAAGATAGTCTCCAACGATTATATAACAGATAGGATATCATCAAAGCAAGGTTTATGGAAGGGAGTTTTCGGGAAATTACATTACTTCAACCTAACAGAGTTTGATAAAGTTATATCATTGTAAGTATTCTTCTCATAAGGTTGATTTGCTATGTAAAACATATATTGATATGCTGACTACCTCTTGCTTTTATGTATTAATTTGATAAAAGGGACGGCGACGTCCTCATTCGGAGCAACATTATGCATTGGTTTGATCTACCAACTCCTTGTGCAGTACAAGCAAAAGGTAAGTAAGCAGCAGAGCTACATATATTATCAACAAACTCCAAACTGACATTTATTTTATTACTTCAGATGACTTGAATTGGAATAGTGGTGCTATGGTGATAACCCCAAGCATAAATGTATTCAATGAAATGATTAATCAATTACCAAAAGTATACAAATATACAAGAAAAAGTAGTTACAAGGAAGATCCGTTGACGTCTGGCTTTGGTCAACAGGCAGCAACTACAGCATTCTTCCTCTCAAATGAAACGAATGCTAGAAAACGTTGTGTCCTTCCGACTGAGGCAGCTGTTCTATCATCATCTCTTACTACCGTCAAAGATCCTAGTTTTCATTATTACTCAAAGTACAGACCATGGGTATATCAGACTGTTCACTTTACAACAAGTAAGCCATGGAAACCCGAAACACACCCCAAGCATACTTTCCTTTGCTCATTACTAAAAGAATGGAAAGATAGTATATCTGGAATTGAGAAAACATATCATTCTCCAACAAATGACTTTCTCAAAAACTGTGGATCCATAGCTGTGTTCTGTGGCGCTAAGGTGGGTTGGGTGGTTGACGAGTGTAAGAACAAAACTAAAATAGATAATTCATAGTTCATACTACTTTGTGTGTCCTATATCCTATAATGTATTTAACTACTGCTTTCCTATTTTCCATAATGCATGTAAGCCTTTGATTGCTCACTCGTTCTATAATTGTTTGCAGGTATACTCTTTCGAGCACCATAGAATATATGTGGATGCCAATCTTCATGGGATGACATAGAACTTTGAGTGAAATTAAAACACTTGTCATTACCACAATCTTTACCAATCAAATTATTTCTCTTTGCCCATTCTTCAACAGGATTTGGACCTCGTCCGGCATACTTTGTTTCAATCATTGCTTTTTGAGGTATATATCTGTTCATACCTTTGATAGCGTTAGGTTCATTCCCTTCTATATCGAGCACTAGGAAGATTAATACTATTTCATACTCTAATGGTAGACTCTTCTTCATGTGATCAATCTCATCATCTAGTGTTGTGCATGGTACACGAGTTGTGTCCTGTTGCTTTTTTTGCTGTGTCTTATCAAACGTTTTAGTTTCACCCGAGTTCATAGCATTATCTACCAGATTGACATATTCATCTTCGCATAGAGCTGCATTAATTGTAGAGTCATATGCACGACTTTTCTTCAGTATATTGTAATTCAATGGACTTGCTTCAATAAGTAATGTATTTGCTTTCAAGCATTGACTAGCCTTTAGTGATATACTCTTTGTGATACCATCATGTCCTCCTACTTCTACAACAAGTGGTATTATCTTATCAGCTTGAGTACTGTTATTCTTTTCAATCATATCAACCAATGTCATATATACCTCATTCAGTGCAACATTTGAATCTCTCAAGTAGAAACCATCATGTATATAGTTGCATGGTAATTCCATCGTATTCATAATCTCAGATAATGATTTTAATCCTCGGCATGTTGGATGTCTATTAATTGCTATTCCTTCATTGTTGCTATCTATTTTGTACCTGTTTTCTAAGCACTTGTTATACTTGGTGTGAGTAGAATTTGCCCCTGTAGAGGTGAATGCCTCTACTGTGTAATTTCCTTGCTCTACTTTGTCTCGATGAACAATATCATTCATAACAGAAGTAGATGATAATAACATACTCCTGCATATTAGACAAACAATCAACAGGAGAATCTGATAGAGTGATATCGATATTTTTCGACTGAGGATGTCCTTGATAGTACTTTTCTTTGCAGCAATTGTGACCATATTGTAACATGCTCACTCAACAATATAAGTTCATGTGTTTATCTATCTCCTGTTTATTCATCAGCATAAGGAGCTTATCGTTCACGTCTGTTCACGTACGCTCGTATCGTGCTAAGTACTAAAATAATATGGCCAGTGGTATCCTTTTTGTCCTTCTCAACATAGTAGGTACTTCACGGTCAGAGACAATTGGAATCGACTGATATCACAATATATAGTTGGCATATTGATATAATATATTGCATTGACCATGATAGAAGATAGATAGTTTATGTCATAATTCAATTGGTTCGAATCTGTGACAGCTTCTCAAAAGAAATAATAATTTAGGTCAGCCCAATTGTTTAGCTTTCAGTTGTTTGTTGTTTGATATATTAGAAGCCAGTATAGGTCTCATATATCCTTCAAAGCCAGTGTTATTATAATCGATTGGCTTTGGTGATAGTGGCTGGTTGTCAAAAAGAGAAATAAGTTTTTTATACTCATCACAAAATTCAATATCATGCAAAGAAGAAGAAGGGCTAGTACTAGTAGTAGTACTATGCAGCACCTGCCTCGCATTCTACTTATTGTTGTTATATCACTACTTCTATTGGTAGAAAATAGAGTCTCTTCAAAGTATACAACTGAAGAAACGAGTACCAATGAAGGTTACGCAGATACATCCTATCAAAATAATAATATTGCAAAAAGTAATGAACAGCTTGAAGAACATAGAAAGTATAAACGAAGAAGAAGAACAGAAGAAGAAGGTAGGGTATTGCACAATATATTTCTAGATGATACAGAAGAATCTTCAGTATCAAATTTGCAATTGCTAAACAAGTATAGAGTAGAAGAGGCTGACTATGACCGCGGCACAAAAGACACTGATGTTGACCAATCACACAATAAAAACAATCAACTAATACCAAACCCAAGAATAATCAACGGCATATTAGCACCCGAAACACGCTACCCATACTCAGCCTCTTTACAATACAACACCCAACACTTCTGCGGCGGAACATTAGTTTCACCCAACCTAGTAATAACCGCAGCACATTGTACATCCACACCAACTAAAATAACACTAGGTCGATATGACCTCGACTCACCAACCGATTATGATTATGAGGTAATGGACGTTGTTGATATAATTGTACATCCACAATATGATGAAAGCGTAGTTGAGAATGATATTGCATTATTAGTTATTGAAAGGGATAGTAAACATCCATATATACAAATTAATTCAAATAATGAAATACCTGTAGATGAAGAAAAGCTAATTGTCATGGGATGGGGTGATATAGATTCATCAGAATATGGACAAGAAACATCTGACCGATTACGAGAGACTGACGTTTGGTATATGACTAATAGTAAATGTGAAGAGAGTGATGGATATGTAAAAACTAATGAGGGTGTATTGTATGGAAGTTATGAAGGTAGTATTAAAGATTCTATGATGTGTGCTATTGATTATATTGGAACTACAAGTGATGCTTGGTGAGTGTGATAGGATGTTTATTATTGTATTGAGATTGTTTGTATTAATCGCATTAGATGTATACCGCCTAACCTCCACCCCTTTGCAACTGATATTATGACAGCCAAGGAGATTCAGGCGGTGCATTAGTAAAGACAGGATCACAATTTACTGAAGATGTTCTCGTCGGACTTGTCAGTTGGGGATTTGGTTGTGCTGATCCCAACTTTCCGTAAGTCAATCGTGTCTTTTCATACATCAGTTACTCATGCTCATACTCTAAACTCTTCTTTCAACTTTTTCTCTTCTCTCTCACTCAGGGGTGTATACTCAAGACTTAGCTATTACTTTGAAGACTTTCTCAAACCAACAATTTGTACAAAGAGCTTGAACCCACCACCATATCTGAATTGCAATGGTAATATCAATGTAGTATCCAATCCAATAACACCATCGCCAACTCCAATGCCAGCAGGGTTACTAACAATATTTGTAGATACAGACCCACAAAGTCCTGAAGATTTAGGATGGGAATTGTCATCTGTTTCAGATGGACAAGTGATTGCAGGCCGGCCAATTGGTTCATACAGGAACAAATATCAACAAAAGATATCTGAAGAAATCATGGTAACACCCGAGAAGTTTTACCGTCTAACAGTATTTGATCGAGATTCCGATGGATTTAAAGGCAAAGTATCTATAGTTCAGGGTAGAGAATATATCAAGATCGATGCACTGGTGTACGAGCCTGGCTTTAGTGCCGTATCTGGTTCATCTGTTTCTCATGGATTCTATGTAGGTGATAATCCTCCTCGGGAGCTTACCCTGGATCTCAAGTTTGATTCAAATCCAGAGCATGTTGCTTGGAGTTTAACAAATGTCGATGACGACTTGCCCCTTGGATTTAGATGGTTCGACTGGTATGGTAATATTGGTAACGGTGTACGAGCAAGGGAAACGATTCCAATATATGGCAATGATAGAGGTCAGCAACAATATGTCTTTACAATACTTGATATTGAAGGGAATGGTATGTGTTGTACTCAAGGACAAGGTTCATTTTCTTTGTACCTTGGTGAACCTGAGAGTGGAAATCTCATCGTTACTGGTGGCGAATTCACCACTGAAAAGACTTTTACTTTCGATGTAGATTCGATCGGGGTTTCATTGTCTGTGCAACCGGAAGAAGCCGAAGAATCACCCACTCACACGACTGAAGTGAATACCCAGGTGACATACTACATGTCAAGTTCCACAGGGATATGCCAAGTAAATGATGAATCAAAGCCAGATTGGGTAACCTCCATATATACGGATTATGATGAATGTTGCTCTTTCTCATGGAACAAACAACCATGTCTATCTGCAAAGCCAGTAGAAGAAGCTACACCACCAAGAGGTGACGAGCAACCCACACCTATGAGCAACAATCCAAGTGAACCAATCAATTATGAGCCTGTTACTGGATCTTTTACTTGCAAAGAAGCTGGGCTAACATGCACAATTAGCTGCAGTCAATGCGGTAGTATCAAAAGGGTAGCGTCACAAATGACTATGGACTATCCAAACGAATCAACGATAATATACACCGCAGAGAAGGGCACAAACGATGACCCCGAGGAGCCGAGTCGATTGATCTTAGTTGAGTCTGATCTATCTGCCGGTAATGTCATATCATGTGATGAAGGATGCACATGTGATACTGTAAATGACAATGTGTTAGGTTGCGGCTTAGCTGGAACAATACCATCAACCGATCAACAACAACCAGCAGTCGGGCCTTCTCCAACTCAACCACAAGAGTATGCCAGTTCAAGTGCGCTATTAAGCCCTTCCATGTACTTGATTCCTATGTTATTTGTTTGGATGGCAGTATTGAGATAGTTATTCTGTAATCCATGAAGACTGACATGTACATCTTATATTTGTGGAGTACGAGTTGCCAGAATCATTAGATAGAAGCAAGACAAGTTCCTTAGAGTTATTAGTTTCCTATACAGACTCTCAAGTTCAATAGTATCTACATGAGTATCATATCAATCAATCATTATACCCAAATTGCAAGCATGGTCATTAACAAGTATCCCGCCAAGAATGATATCAACGTTGGTATTAACGGCAACTGCAGAGACTTGATATTATGAGTCTCCTCTGGCAGTAACTCAATAAGAGCAACATATATGAATGACCCACTCGTAACTCCGACCAAGGCAGCCACAGGAGCGCCCTCTCCCACCGAAGAGACTCCCCAGCCAATGGCAATACCAATCAAGGCGACAACGACGAATGTACCAATAGATAAGTAGAAGTACAAGTGACTCTCTCCTTTCTTCCAGTAGCCACCCGAGATCATTCCTTGTGCAAGAGCAAAGGCTGTGAATCCTTTATGAACTGCTATAGCTACAAAAGCAGACTGAATCTCAGATATATCAGAACTGGCCCCAATACCCAAGCCTTCTATGATAGAATGCACGGAGAGAGCTAGAGTCAAAATGATAGCACTGAACGGGTTGTCCTTCTCACCATGCAACTGTACATGGATATGACCTTGATTGTCTTGTTCATTGAAAGTTTCTGGCCCATTCTCTGATGTCTTGTCTTGTGTAGTAGTACCACCCTCCTCTGTCTCCTGCGAGGGTGGGATGTACCCAGAGGATGATGAAGAAGCTGCCGCTGATGATGCACCTACTTCTTTAGTTTCACCAACATCTTCTTGTTTCTTCTTCATATAATCACCCAACACTCTATCAAGTGCAATTTCGAAACACATCAAGCATGCTACAGTAACTCCGCTGATTGAAAACGCCCAAGGAAAGTTATCAACACCTAAAATGCGCGTTATCACGATTCATGACGTCGAAAGAGAACAGATAGTAACATATGTTAGTACATATGACTTCCAAGGACAATCAAATGAAGATACATGAAGACATATTCATATTGAACGCACGAATACAAAGACAAAACAATACTAACACGGACTTTCCTGCATCAATGAAATCTTCATTACTATCATTCAGCATATGAACAAAGCCCGCAGCCAGTAACACGCCAGCAGAGAAGAGGATACCACATGTAATATACGTAAGGGCCTGGCCGGCTGGCAGTTTTCCCAGGGACTGACTTCTACATTCCTTCAAAACCGTTTATTCGCTAAATTGAAAGTCGATCGCCGCCATGCCATCCATTGACATATGGGAGGTGCACGTTTCATATTGTAGAAATAATAATGCCCAATAATAACAATGATACACAATAATGATACTACGACAAAGATATTCGAGAAGTTATTCTACTTCTCATTCGACCTAGATTTCGTTGCTAATGATTTACAAAGAATTGCATTTTTAGTTCTATTTTGTGGAGAGGAGCAAAAAAGAGATAATGAAAGAGCAGAACAACATTATAAACGATATGACCCACGGATTGATAACACACCTCCCACACCATATGAATGCATGAACGAGCTTAAATGGTTTCTGGATGAATACAACCCTGATGCAGGTATCAAAATTGACGACAAATATTTAGAAAAAAAAGGCGATGGGAAGTATACAATCGTCAAACCAATCGAAGCACATCATGTGATCACAGCCATATCAAAACTGATAGAGCGTATACCCAAATGCATTGAGAGGGTCGGTATTGGGCCAGATAAGTTAGTAGAATGCTTTAGTCATTATTCGGAGAATAAGTATCACCAATTGTTTCAACATGGTAGTATCATGACAAACATACACGCCAAACTCAAATCATTTATAGATGACCTAGAGAAACAAATCAATAATGATACACCGCTGGATATGATGTGCAAGTATGTTAACGACATAGCAGCCCCGTCACTCAAATCAATAATAATGGAGATACGTAGTAATATCATTATATTACAAGAAGGAGGTTATTATAGTAAAACACATGCTATAAAAATTGCAACAACACATCCAAAGTCTTCAAGAGAAAGAGGAGATGCTATCCGATACATGATCGATAACAATTGTGTACCGAGTAAATCAGCATTAGACAGAATAATGAAAAAGGCTAAGAATGGGCAATTTGTAGTAGATGATGTATGGAATACTAATAAAGGCGGTCAGAAACGTCCACCCATCTTGTTAGAGAAGGAAAGATTTCATGCATTAGTAGAGCAACAGGAACAACCATCTCGTGCAGATACGAGGGCAAAGAGAAAGGTTATGACTGATTATGAAAAAGCAGTCGACATATGCATGGAAAAAACTGATAAAGAGGTGAAAGAATATGTCAAAAAGCGTGGTAGGAGTGTTGCATTTGACAAATTTAATCCCAATTATACGCACCATTATCCGAAGCGTGATAAGAGTGCTGCAGATTCGGTTAAACATGCAATGTATTGTGATGTAATATCAAAAAAGACGGAGGCGGAAAAGAAGAAAAGTAGTGCTGCAAAACAAAAGGAGGGATTGCAACAGCCGTCGAGGGATATACAAATGAAACAGCTCAAGGCACAGCTCAAAGACGAGGTTCCAGAGTCAAATAGTCCTGTGCAAATACCACCCTATATCAATGATATACTTTCTGGACTTCACACTGATTATTCCAACCCAAACCGGATGTCAAAGGAAGCTGCCGAGTCTATTAAGCATATCTTGAACTCCAATTTGAAAGTAAATGATGATCGCGTCTTTAAAGGGATTAAGGACATCAAGGCCATGATGGAAAGAGACATTGAAGAGGCTCTTGAGCACCAGAAAAGGAAGATGCCACAACATCAAAAAAGGGAACAACAGAAATATGCTTTTCTACGCAGGAAACATTTCAATCCTGTTGAATATGTTGAAAAACTAGTCAGTGATGCAAACCAAAGAGAATGGAATAGAGTGAATTCTATACGACAACATAACAAAGAAATACATGTAAAGATGAACAAGCTGTTGAAGGAAAAGCGAGAAGAGCAGCAGAAGAAGCAAGAAGAGCAGCAGATGATGGATAAATACAAGCCACAGTATAAAAAAATTGGATCATTAGTATTAGCTTTACACCCGGTAAAGATGGCGAAACTTGATGAAAATCAAGAGTACAAAGTATACCAATTCCATTCTCAGCCTATGGTATCACCTAATCTTTATGCTCCACCTAAGTTGATTGAGGTTTGTAACGAGCTGGGGCTGTCTGGCAAAAGGTTGTATTTCAGTCCTAAACAATTCCCAGTTACCAATGTTGAGAATGCTGGAGATAATGATACATTCCAACAACTGCAACAATATATCATCAACCAGTCATCAGTAGTTGGGAACTCACCAGTCGTATTCCAAGGTACCAATCCTGGCTGCAAAAGATTTGGTTGTAAACATGCCCACTGCAAGTTCTCGTTTCTAGTTAAGTGGGATCAATATGGATATTATATCCACATATCGAAGCCCAATCCAACCTATGGAGATCATTCTATGATTGATAGGAAGTGTGTTGTTGGATGTGAGTTTCATAGTCATTATTAAATGTAATAAAAAGCAATGCTTACCTTTACTTTCATTAACTCTGCTCATGCATAACCTTTAGATATTCCCAATACATTATAAACGGCCCAATATTCGATACAGATTTTAGTAGTATATCATGGTAGATTATGATGGTTGTAACACGTGTGAGGGGCGGGTAAAGCATATATACCATTTTGTGAATTATGTCGATATGATATATCGTACCATTACATGAATGGTGGATGGATGAGGGTCGGATATTGTATGCCGATTTTATCTACCACCCAATATCGAAAGTAGAGATTTGCAACACATATATTCATTAATCCTTTACTAACCTCCTAGATGAACCGGCCAATATTTGATAATTGAAGGGATCAACCTGATTATGAGATAGGGATTATAATCGTGTGAGAGGAGGCAGATATGCAACATACCACGAGAACATAATAAATATACGCTCCAACTATTAACTATGCACATAATATTATGCTCTCACCTTGCGAGTTTTGATACAGCTGAATTATCGAGTACACAAGTACAAATAAGCCTGGTAAATTAGAAAGGACCCCCCCCCCTATGGATACCGGAGGCAAGTTTTTAGTGAATTTACACAGC
>Ga0214477_101046_pt1 | contig 15576 bp, 15 predicted proteins | sample M1_20Mar14CPVII9_FD_165058 | JGI IMG/M metagenome (GOLD analysis project Ga0214477, IMG submission 165058) | Marine eukaryotic communities from Monterey Bay, California, United States - M1_20Mar14CPVII9sort6BwellC16 | ecosystem: Environmental > Aquatic > Marine > Unclassified | place: USA...
AAGTTCTCTCGCATTCTCTGTGAGTGTAAAGTGTAAAATAAGGGTGATGATGAGCCTTGATTCTTGATTTGTCATTTGCATAGCATACATAGAAGATGATACACATACCTGAGTCCAGATGTATCTGTTTGAGTAGATAGTTGAGGTTGGTATATTAGATTTGTTGAGTACACAAGACTATTCACACAAATAAGATGAGAAAACACTCACGATGTAGCATAGTCATAAATCTGCCCAGCAACGATACCCTTTTGATTGGGATTTCCCATCGGGGATACTAAAGTTTGAGAAGGTTAGAGAAACGATGTTAGCAATCGTAAGTATAAGACAAAGCAGTGAAGAAAAAGTAGAAGTACTCACATGGGGCGGTAGTTGGCAGATAGTAGCCATTGCTGTACCAAAGTGCAGCAATCTTAGTTGGTCCTTGTGTTCCTGCACCAGGGTACTTCTTATTCATATCTTGAACGAACCTAAATAGTAGAGAATAGCACAAGCTTAGCACATTCAAAAATAAGAAACTTGAACACTGCATAGCCCAAAAGCTCACCTCACAAACAAGTCCTCATCATACGCTCCAAAGGAATAATCTAGGCCGTTCACAAGACTTGTAACTCCTGAGCTTAGCTCTGGATAACCTGGACATGGCCAGTCTGGGTTTTCGTACGTTGTAGGCTTGGATTCACTATCCACCTCTGGCATATCTTGAATGAAACTACTTTTCAACTTCAACTCAGTAGTAGTTGGACTTGTAAGTAACTTATCCAACAATTCTTCTAGCTTCTCTATGTCATTCTCTTGAGCAGCACTGCAGATACCTGGTGCTAACTCATAATGCCCAACTAGTTTTTGGATGATTACTACCATGAATAAGTATACGGATACATCATACCTGTTTTGAATGTAATCTCGGATTTGATTGTCCCGAAGGACATTGTTCAGCTTGCTAACACAAGCACGCATATCCTTAACGCCACACTCACTCCCAAACTCACACGAAGCAATGAAGTAGTCAATCCTTTGATTGGCAGACCTTGCATAATCCTCACTAGCCTGAGCAATATCGTAGTTTGGTATTACACTACCATCAAGTACCATGAGATTGACATTATCAGGGAAGATGGTGGTATATGTCCCAAACACTGCCGTACCATATGAACCACCATGTACCGAGAGCTTCTGGTCACCAAAGAGGATACGGACACGCTCGATATCTTCTGCCAGTTGACGTGTGCCAGAATACTCGAGAAAGTGATATATCTTGGAGGCATCATCATCTTCATCAACGGGTACCTTGAAACTTGGATGATTCCAACAGCCCAGGTTACGTGCCTTGGCAAGACGAGCATATGTTCGGATACTCTCCTCGTCATCAGCATCAAAGTCACCATCACTACCAGCTTCTTCTTCATAATGTGCATATGTACACTCTTTGATAGCAAAAGTAGGAGAAGAACGCCCCATTCCACGCTGATCAATACCGATTACATTGTAACCAAAGTGGTGGGGAGCTCCACCCATAGTATTTATGCCACATGCCGAGAGTGATTCTGGTCCTCCGCAGTGAGTAGCAATATTCCCACGAGGGGCTGGCTGCTGATCAGCGAACCATACACATACATCTGAATATAATGAAAGTAGAAAAGGACATATGATTGTGAGTTTATGTTTCAAACACATGTTATAAACACATAAACATATATGTCACACAACTACAACTACAACTTACAAACTTTAGCCAATGGATACTCAGTCTGATCATCAGTTTCTTTGTAACCCGTCTCAGAACCAGCAGGCCATCCAAATGGAGCCATTAAGTAGCCACATGTGGTACCTCCTGCTTCAATCTCATCGGGATTTACCCACTCAAACTTGGACGGATCGACATTACGGAAGGTATCAAGATCAGCAGCTGGTTCAAAGATGTCGGGATTGGGTTCAGGTAGATTGGTAGCATCTTTATTGATGAATGACAAAGCTGCACTTGTATCTTCGGTAACACCCAGATCATCCACTTTATCATATGTGCGGAGATAGTGGGCATTGATTAGAGCAGGTAATAGTAGGGGAAGAGCAGTAATGTAGTAGTACATGGTCATGGTGTGATGTGTAAAGTAGTATAGTTGTCAGTTGTTATTGTTGTAATGTCGAATGTCGATGTCGTTGTGTCTCGGTTATATTGCAATTAATGGAGTGTTGATCAGTAGATTTCTTTTGTTGTTGTGTTAGCGAATGTGTATATAATGTGTTGTTACTTAGCAATGATGTTAGATTGTGATAGAGTAGTTTGTTGTTGATTTATTTTTTCTATTTCTATTATATGAGACAAGTGAAGAAGAATGAGTAACGAATCGTATCACGGCTGCAATGATTCAAGATCCCCACGATAGTTGATTCCTGTATTAATCCAGGGTAAGGGCTGATTGATGATTGGTTTTACTTTTTACTGCGTCGTGCGTGCATTAATCAAAATTACATACCTAATCGCTAAATAATCGCCAATATGTATCCTCATATGAAGATGTAGTGTCCGATTCGGATAAAAACAACGACCCTCGAGTTTTGGTTTTGACGGCCTTCAGTTAGTTTGTGGTGTTGCGTCGTTTGGTGGTGTGTACATGTGGTGTTGTGTAGTAGGATGTTAATGTTTTGCAAAGAATTTGAGTAATTTTGGTGATTGGACTTTCTATCTTTCTCTTCTATCAATTGGGGCGGCTCTTTTTACGGCCGACTCTTGTAGTTAGAGTATTCGGGGATATCAGGGATGGATTAACCGTGTGTTAGTGATGATACGAGGATATTAAAGGCCGCCGAAGACTTCTACTTCTCTCGTCGAGTGTAGCTTTTCAGAGCTTTTCACCGGTATTGGCGGACAGACTGTATCCGATAGGTATCGTACTTCTCACCACTTCGGATGTAAAAATGAATGGCTATTAATTTTGCTTGAGTTACATAGCGTCACAACTTTCCTACTACAAACCTTTCTCAAACTACCCCTAACTAACCATGTCCGACGACGATTACAAAATTGAGAGCGCCGATGCCGGTGCATCCGCTACCATTCCCATGGAGGCTGGTCAGATTAAGAAAGGAGGGTGAGTATTGATTTTACAAGATAATCATAATATGATGTGCACTTTTTTTTTGCAATGACGATTTTTAAGGTGCATATGTGTTGCAAATCGTATGGTATGCAATAGGGATGAACTATATATGCTTGTGCGGTATGTTGCATGCTATTGACATTGTACGCTTTGCTAACCCCAATTTTCAATCTCCGTACGGCACCGCCTACACTTTTCTTCCCAATACTACACACACACACACAAAACACAGCTACATCATGATTAAGGGAAAGCCCTGCAAGGTCCTTTCCATCTCCGTATCCAAAACCGGTAAGCACGGACACGCCAAATGTAACTTCATCGCCACCGATATCTTCACCGGTAAAAAGTTAGAGGATATGGTCCCCGGATCACACGGCACAACCGTCCCAGTCGTTAACCGTAGTGAATGGGAAATTATTGACATCGGAGAGGACGGCGAGTTAACATTAATGGATGAGGGTGGTAATCAAAAGACGGATGTTAACTTGCCACCCCATCCACCTACAATGGCACAGGAGATTCGTGACGCGTGGGCTGATGGAGAGAATCAGATTAGTTGTACTGTCCAGGCTGCTGTTGGTATTGAACAGGTTGTTGCTTGGAAGAAGGAGGCTGAGTAAATTATACTACCATTTGGATTGTATTGGGGGTGTATTATGAAACTGTGGGAATTATTTTTAAGTATTGGCATATGTTTACATATGTCATCTTCGTCGGGGGTTGGAATTATTTAACAACCGAGGGAGGTATATAAGATCAATTTTTGGGTTATTGGGGATTATATTTATATCCCAATCTCAGAATTATCAATCTATTACACAAAAACAAAGTGTATTATTAAATGTGGAGGGTGAAGTTTAACTTCTATTTTTCGGTTGGGCTTTATTTTATTGGTTTAGGGTAAAGTTCAAGGGGGGTGTATGGGGGAAAGGGTTGTGCTATTATTTCGAATTGATATTCAGTTTGAACTAAATATCAACAAGGCTTTGGATATTATGTTTTGGAGTATAATTAGAAACTTATATCTAAGTCAAAAAAGTTATTTTAATGGGTCACGTCTTCCGACCATCTTCTTCTTCGTCTATCCCTACGAGATGAATACAGAACAAATGTATACCCGTGTCAAGGCTGACTCTCACAAGGCAGCAAGTCCGATAACCAGTATTTACCAAGACCTTCGTCGAGGTTGTTGAGATTAAAACAAGCAGAGTGGTATAATTTGCAATTCAGTAGCTACTTTATGCTCGAGATAGCCCGAATCAGCATGTTGGACAAGAGATATCCCCACTACCCAATTCGGATAAACAAGGGAGTGTACTTATCGGTCTGTGATTAGGAGCTACCCATTTCTACACCGACTGAATTAGTAGCCGCCGGCACCTCCTCAATGGAGTATGATGAAACACACACATCATGTGTTACTTCGATACAGGGCATACTGGACAGCTCCGGATGTTGCAATGTAGACATGAGCAGAACTGTGCCATGTTGAGACTATCATAATCAGCACACACTTCCGGTTCAGTATGGAATAGGGCACGTTCTAATGTATGGGAAATGAGCATTCGATCATTTGCTGTCCGTCTACCAAAACATTTTGCTCTACGGTATAAGAGTTGATGAAGTTAGTTTATGGAAGGATCAGAACAAAGGTAATGATATACATACCTGTAACATCTCCTCTTTCCAGCTTGGCTACAGATACCAAAAGGAGGTCGAGTAGTTGTAGTAGGAACGGGTGATGATGTAGGCCCAATGCTCATTGGGAACAGAAAGGTTGCAAGTCCGATAACAAGATTTTCGAGCCCTTAGGAGTGATTGCCTGCATCAGTATGTCGGACAGGAGATACCTCCACTGTCCAAAGGTGGATAAATCTTGTGTGGCCATGACTAGGAGCAACCCATTTATACACCGACTGAATAGTGTGGGTAGAAGGACCTTACATCTATTGACGACTTGTGTGTGTTAGGGTTCTGTGACCTTATCACAACTTCTCATGACAATTAATTCTATAACATTTTTAGTGGTTGACTAGACATAGATATCTCACTCTACACACAAAAAACTTAAACAGAGGATCCCAAAAGTGTCGAAAACATACTTGTAATTGCAACAAAGAGACGACGTCCATTGCTTGCACTACTTTCATCATCTTCCTCGGTAGTATCAGATTCTAATCCTTCTTCTCCTGTATCCTCAGTGGCTGCAGTGTCCTCATTGTTGCCACTGCTCTCATCCATCTCACCAGTAGCTTCCTCTTCTTCTTCTTCACTTGTACTACTCTCATTATCAGTATCGGTATTAGTTTGTTGAGTTGTAGCATATGCATGGTGGTCATTCCAAACTTTCTCGTAAATCTCATCAAACTTCTCTGGGGTAAAATCAGTAGCGTTGATGTTTAAAAGACTTGCAGCTTCTTCTTTGGATAACCATGTAACTTGTCCAACCATAGACCACGAGCTTGTGTCAGCATTGGAGACCCTGTCGCCCTCATCATGAGCTTCCCAAGCAAGTAAAGGCATGGTGGACAGTCCGGTATCTGAATATAGCATTGCATAATTATCCGTATTAGTATGAGAAACCATATTGAACATGTTTGCCTGTGCATTGAAAGAGGCCGAGAGACTCTTGGTATAGCTATACTCATCAGCTTGCTGCTGATGAGTTAACTCAGCACCCGAAGCATTCATTTGTGCGTAGATTTCTGAGGCGTCTCCTAGTTTTTTGCTAACACACTGAGCTGTATATCCGACACCTCTTGTGAATGTGCCATTGCTGCTACCTGTGAAGTGGAGGTTACTGCACCATTGAAGGTCCTTTGCCTCAATTGGTTCGGATAATGGCTTTTCATATTGCACGAAAACATTTCTAACATGAAAAAACTGACCCTCACGAAGAGCTTTAACATAGTTATCAAATACTGATCCGCCTTCCATGTTGTATCCTGGTTTGGGGAGTTCATCTTTAAGTCCAAGACTTTGTATTAGCTCCATCGATTCATCATCGGGTGTTGTTGTCTGAGCGGCGGCAGAGCTGATACTACTAAAGAGGACGGCAAGGGTGGCGGAGAAGTTCATTGCAATTGTAGAGAATAGTAGATTAATAATCGTCTGATATATTGTAATTACCTGAGATGATCCAATAAATGTGGTTTATAATAGCTGCCTTGTTATGTGTCGTAATGAACAACATAACATTCTATCGACTTCCTTGAATTGTTTCTTAGAGACAAGTCATAGGAGTGAGAACCCGACTCGATCTTTACCACGAGATAGAGAAATAGCCTTGATGAAATTGAGGCTTGAGTTATCACTCTACTTGACATGTCTCCAGTCCATTCTCAATCTTACACCAACTATATCGTAGCTCCTTGCTATTCTCATCTATATCAACTTTTAGTGTAGATTCTGGTCTTCTCCGGTCCACTGCAGTGATTCCAGTATGCAGTCTTTGCCATAAGATATTATTGTTAATTGAATGTGCACCATTAGTTGAATAAGATAATGCCATATTAATCTCCTCTCCGTCGTTGGCTGTATATGTATCCAAAAAGTTAATATGATCAATTCCCACATGATATCGTATAGCAGCTAATGACACCACAAGATTCTTCCAATGCACACCTTGATACTTGATATTAACACCCTGTATTCGACCCTGTAATATAGATGATAAGTCTTCATGTTGAAATGGTAATATTGGTACAATTGTCACACTTGACACTTGAATCGAGGAATCGAAACGAGATGTCATGGTCGTCACTTCTTGTCGGATTGATGATATCAAAGAATATTTATGCACTCCTTTCCGACCAGCAGTTTGTGGTAAATGTTGATAGATACTCTCAGTACCCCACCTTGATGTCATGATAAATACAGTTCCATTACATGATGTTTCTATAACCTTATCATCACCGCCATTAGTCTTCATCTTATACGAAAGTGTACTACTAATTCCACTCAACACCTCTAATACTTCCAACAACGCACGTTTATCCATTTCTTCAACATGTTGTATAATAACTACAGATCCAAGGTTTGTTCGACTATGTATATGAAATACAATTAATTCCATTATTGATTGATAGTCAAATGAACTACCATTGACTTGTAATACACCTGTTAGTGGACTGTCTTGATCATCATCAACACTGCCAGGCAGCAGCCAAGGGCTAGTAGACGAGGAAGAACAATGTCCCAATAGCAAATATGATAATCGACGAGCTATATGTAACTTCCCAACTCCTTCACTGCCTACTAAGAGTAATCCCATGGATGGTGGGAGTATCAACGTGGCATTATGACCTACAGAATGAGCTTGCTGTATCGGTGATGACTCTAAACCCCATGAATCTAATCTATCAGCAATTAGCTGTAGTGCCATATTCTGTGGTGATAATGATACCCCGATGGTTTGTCGTAGTTTATCTTCTGTTGGTATTACTTGGTGTTGATTGTGATGTTGTTGTTGATTAACTCTAGTAGATGATGGTATCTTAATTGGACATGCTACTACTTCATCCTCATGATTTCGGATATCATTCATATCTTGAGTACTACTACTTTCACCTGTCTTTCTTCGTTGTATCATCTTATTAAACCAAGCTGATATGTCGTCACCAAGAGATCTTAACTTCTCTAGCCAACTTTTAATTGCACTTTTCATACTTCTCATACTCACACCACCACTACTTCTACTACTCAACACATTACCACATAGATCATAAACTTCATCAAATGTATATAAAAATGAGTTTGATATAGTATAATATGTAACAGAGATACTATAACTGATTGTTTGATGTAGTAAGTTTAGTATATGTTTAGTATATTGTGACCATGTTTCATGTTGTAGTAAGTCATCATTTGAGTAGCTTGCTGTTGTGCTAGTACTACCGTCATTTATTGAATTGGTAGCAGATTTATCACTAGAATAGTTTGGTAATATACCATTGTCAATAAATGGAGATTGGTATACTATTGGTGGAGGAGGTGGTGCATGACGTTTTAATACAATTGCAATAATAACTATTGCAATTGTTATAGCTGTTTGTATCCTCTTCCATTTCTTCTTATTGTTGTTATATTGATACTCTTCCTCTTCCATTCGTAACAGTTCATTCTTGTGATATTCTATACTTTCATATTCATCTTGTTGATGTTCGTTGTTATGTTTTATCAAAGAAGTTGTGGTGTTATCATTACACTCGTTATCGGAGATAATTTCCCAATCCATGGGCGTTGCTTCTTGGTGATCATCATTATCATCTATTTGATCGAATTGGGGAGCAATATATCGACCCATTGTAGAGTTATTGAGCCGACTTTGGCCTTACTATTACTTGCAACAGGGAGAGTTTGTAGTTTGTATGTAGGCTGTGATGGTCGTCTGTCCGCCTCCCTATCTCAACCTCCATCACTATCAACAACATAAAACATATCTATACACAAATATCTATTAAATATAACGAATCTATCCATATTGACAAGCCAACTATCTATTTAGTCTATTATCAATGCTAGGTATATATAATTATTTTTATCTGGTGGTGGCCTCTAGTATTTCAGCCTATACATGTGATTTGTGATGGCAAAGGCGGACAGCGGAAGTAAGGCGAACATCAAGAAAGGAGTGCAATAATTAATTGTCTGGTTTGATGCAAAGGCTTGTTAGTACCTTATTAATCTCAGTGAAAAGTTAAGGGCAAGTTTCAACAAATCTCAAGTCAACTTGCAACAAAATTATGATGATGATGGCTCCAATATCAAACTGCAATCGACAACTAATACAACAATCACTGCTCAGAATCGATAGTATATACACTCGAAGAATATCTAGATCTCTTCATGATAGTACTGTCAGACTCTCTACTCAATATCTATGCACTAGTAGCAGGATACATCAAAGATACCATGCGTCATTAGCATTCAGATTTCATGATAGTATTAGCAAGAGTTGGATAAATCCGATACAAATACAACCATTAGTAACAACCAACACTCGGAGTATGTCAACAAAAAGTACCGACTCAAAAGAACAGCAGCCAACAACAACGACGAAACCAAGAAAGGTCACGACTCTATCAATAGCAGCGAAGAAACGTAAGCAACAAAAAATAACAATGGTAACAGCATATGATTATCCATCAGCCGTACATGTTGATAGAGCCGGGATGGATATTGTACTCGTAGGTGATTCATGTGCCATGGTTGAGTTGGGATTTGAAACTACTCAGGTAAATAGTTTTGTGTTCTTTGTCCATATGATGAGCATCAATTTTGCAATCATCTCAACCAACTCTATAATATGTGTATCGATTCGTATTCTTCTCAAATAGCCAATTACATTAGATCAAATGATACATCATTGTCAGGCAGTAAAACGTGGTGCACCGAATCGGCCATTACTCATTGGTGATATGCCCTTTGGGTCATATGAATTTGAGAATGTCGATATTGCATTACAGAATGCATATAGAATGGTAAAGGAGGGTGGGATGGATGCTGTCAAGTTTGAGGTACGTTGCTATCTTTTGTCGGCAGTAGCGCATATTGAGTTTATACTTATATATCATTTCATTTGTAGGGTGGAACTAAAGCAAGGGCAAGAATAGTACGGCATGTAGTGGAGGGCGGAGGTGAGTACATTTGCTTTGCTCTTTTCTGTTCTTCTCTATCTAACCTATTCATCTAACCAATATGATTCCATGTCTATAAAGTTGCTGTATTGGGACATGTAGGTTTGACGCCACAAGCAATCAGTGTCCTTGGTGGCTTCCGTGCACAAGGTCGGACTGCTGACCGTGCTCGATTACTCCTTGACGAAGCTCTACGGTTACAAGATGCTGGGGCATTCGCCGTCGTACTTGAATGTATACCTGCCAATGTTGCCACTGCAATCACGAATAAATTAGAGATACCAACAATTGGTATCGGTGCGGGTGGCGGCACATCAGGTCAAGTACTTGTTTTTCATGATTTGTTAGGTATGCTATCTCATCCACATCATGAGGAGTTCGTACCAAAGTTTTGTAAGAAGTATGCAAGTGTTGGATTGCAAATAAATGATGGCCTAGCTCAATTTAAGAAAGAGGTGGAGGAGGGTGTATTCCCCGGGAATGATTATTCTCCATATAAAATGAGTGAGGAGGAGGAAGCAAACTTTGGTAGGCTCATGAAGGATTCGGAGTCAGCTTCTCCTTGCAAGTCGAAAGACGATGACGATGATTCTGAACAGTTTAGTCTATATGGCAACAATAAGAGCGAAGATCAGATATGATATTATAGTATCTATATCCTAACCTAATTTGCTAGCTTAAGTCATGGCTTACTTTTCAACTCATTCCATCCGTCGCCGTATTCACCATCAACAAAGCAAGTGATATCAGCGCATCGGCCTCTAACTAGTCGTTTTGGAAGTTTATTGGCTAATGTACTAACCAAGCCCGGCGACCCGGGTAAGGAAAAGAACAGCCGAGGGACGAAGGGTATTCGGAGTGCCCATCCAAAGTAGAATAGCAGAATGTCCATGTTTGCCGATGCGGACAGATCCTTGTACCCTTTGTTGAACAATTTGCCAACATGTGGACTCAAAATCTTGATACGATTATGTTTCAACAACAATGGCAGGTGCGGTCTTAGCAGCGGTAGATGTGGACCAACTAAGTCAAGTTGACTAACATAAACTTCCAGATAAGGTAGTAGCTGCTCCGCAAAGGCATATCTATCACCAGACTCGCCTCCTTGTTCTTCATATTCATCAACTTCAGCATATAATAACAATTCATCTATATGTTTGAGTAATAACCCGGTGTATGGTGCCAATATGTCTATATGATCTAAAATCCACGGCAGGTGTGGCTCAATGTCATCAAATCTCTCTAATATCTCCGATAGGTAGGGTTCGACTGTTGGCAAATGCTGTTTGTTATTCAGTACCCTGCTCAATATCGGTGCTACATGACTTTCAAGCTTGTCTAATCTTGCCAATATAGCAGGTACATGAGGTACTAATGTAGGCGTACTTGGATCTATCAACTGTTGAAGTTGGGAGGGATCTGAAAGTAAATTACCGACAATGCGTACTCCTGCCGCACCCTCACGGACAACAAAGTCAGCCACACCTGCATAATCACGATTATTCGGACCTGACTTTCGTTGTACTCGATCCAACTTTCGCTTTAGTACCGATGTTGAATCTGTGAATGTATTCACAAATTTCTTAGTCTGACGCCCAACTACTGTGATTGGATTTCTGCTCAACGATAGGAATTCAAATTCATTCAGCGACTCTAGGGTGCTCCCGACACCACGTTCTATAATATTCAATTCATTCGTTTCATAGCATAACATACGTCGTTCTAATCTCTGTAACCGTATCCTATCGATCAATATTGATGATTCCAACTTGAGTGAACGCTGTTGCATCAAGTCTAATTGTAACTCTTCTGTTATCAAAGCACCAGATTGTTCTTCTTCATCAAAATCTTCTTCGCGTTCACCATACTCATTCAAGGTTGATTTATTAGTAGATGACTCTGCCTCCCAATCAATATTCATACCAATATCAGTTTTAGTACTTGGTATTGACTCGCTGACCTGATATGTTGTACTTCTACTCCACTTTTCATTGATAACATTCAGATTTGATTCCGACATTACCTGTGTTTAGTGTATAAGTGCATGCATGTTGTGTTAGTTAGACAGTTAGACACACACTACCGTTCTGGGCGAGAGTCAAGCTTACCTTGTTAATATCTTGTTTGATACCCATATCTTGAACAACTTCACCAGTTTCTGTATAGGTAATGGCAGTAGAAGGGAATGCATCCTCAACTACGGCAGCCGATGATTTATATGGCCATCCATTCCGACGCATTTCAAGTTTAACATCTCGTATTAATCGTTCAAGGGCTGCTAATGACTCTTGTCGTAATCGTATCCGTGTTCGGAGTACACCTGACTTGGCACGCATGGCGTCTAAACTTTTTAGGGTTGCACTGTCATCCTCGTCCTCCTCATCTTCTTCGACATCATCTTCTACTATTTTGTCATCTATACATTTATCTCCTTGGCCACTTGAACTCTTGTTTCTCATTTTCTGCACAGCTAATTGAAATTCAGACTTGGATATCTCGCCATTACCGTCGGCATCCATCTCCTCGAATGATAATTGCATCGATTCATCACTATAACTTCGTAATCCAGTCGATTGTAAGGCTAACTTGTATTCATTAAAATCAATAGAACCACTGTTATCTGTATCAACACTATTGAAAATTTTCGATATTGATTTATCTCTAGTAAAAAAGTATGCATTAAATCTATTTGACAATCGTTTCCTCCGCCCTTTGCTACGATGTGTTCGTATTGCACTAAGTTTATCGTATATTATACGTCTTGTTCTTTTACGTGTACGTAATAAGTTAAGAGCTGAGGATATACCAACTACTTCTTCTTGATATCGGGGTGTTGTACGATGTGGATGAAATGTACGTGTCATGTAGGCGAACTTCTTTGCTGCTAGTTTGTTTGTCCGGTCTTCATTTTCTTTTATTATATCTTCTTCATCGTTAGATGTCGTGTATAGTAGTGTTGTAGATATATTGCACCTTCTCCTTGTGGCTGATTTGCAATCTGTTGCAAATTGATGCACAAAGCATGATGCAAAATTATTGTTGGTATCTTTGGCTATAGCGGCTACAAACGACACCGCCGACAGTGAGATAATTGCAAGCTGATAAAAGACTACCATTCTATATACTTCTAACGCCAATCATATGAACAATAGCGGCGTCGGAAGGAGAGATATCCATCGATTCAACTCAAAGACTACTAGGTAGAAAAGGAGCGTTGGCGGTATCCTCTCGAAACTCTCCGCAAGCCACCACCAATTAAAAAAGAGCTGAACGAGCTGATGTCTAATAGAGCGCTATAGCATATACAAGCTTTGTATATATCATTGGTTGTACTTCAGGTGGATTGGATCAATTTCTTATTGTCATCATCATAAATCTTGCATAGGTCTCGGTATCCTAATTTTGCCGCTAACTGCTAACTACAAATTGTAACTAATTAACGACAAACTCAAACAAATATGGCAGCGGCAACACTCCGTCATCGGATAACAACATCCCTAATCCTCCTCCTCTCTCTAATAGCATTTGCATCCTATCATAAAGGTACAGGATCAACGGCATGGTTACAATGGACAACAATAGTTATTTTCTTAACTTTTGCATTAGTTTTCGATAAAGCTTTTACGAATTCAAGTAACTTTATGTTTGATCCTGATGCTGATAATTGGAGGAGGAAGACTGAGGCGTTAGGTCAATAAGATAGATTTATATTTAGTTTAGAATTGGTAGTTAGTTTTTAATTTGTGGTGGGATTTTGGATATTATCGTTGGTGCAAGTTTGGTATTAATTCAACGCCTAGCATGTACGTGATTAATTAACGGGGGTATTAATATAGAATAGAGGGGATTGGGATTAGTTGACGTTGGATTAAGTTAAATTTATTAATGCGTGGGTGGATATTGATTCGGCTGTTTAGAGTGATACGGTTAGATTTATCTTATCTCACGCTGGGAAATTTAACAATTTTATGTTTTGGTTTTAGTATTGGGTGGAATTAGATGGGCCTTCAAACGATGTGGATCTTCAAAGTTTAGAGCCTTAAAAGCATAAATATTGGGGACCGCTAGTTAGATTAGTTATTTGGAGGGTATACATCTCTATGTGTAAAGTAAAAGTAAATGCTTAGAATGTGAGACAAAATTTTATATGGCTGCCTTTTACTGTCTCTGCTATCCTTCTTTGTGGTGGATCAAAACGGGGGTGTATGTAATGTATGTTTGAATACTGATAGCCTAGAAAAAGAGACAGGGTGGTATGACAACAGAGGCTCGGCACTCCTCTATTCCTCTATGGTATTCATTAAACAGCCTATTTTACACTTAGCTTTAGCATTCTATTGTAAGAAGGAGGAGAAATGTGCTTACCAACCAACCGCGGCACCCTTCACTACATCATCCAATGCATCCTTTAAACCAAATCGATCATCCAGTATCGGTCGGACATCATCACTATCATCCAACTCATGTAATAACTCCATCACTGCCTCTAAAGTATCGTCTTTTGGATCATCATAGAATGATGAAACTAATATCCCATTCGATGGATTGGGTAAGAATGATAATGGATTATTATCAACTAATACCACACGTCGCTCGCCGCATATTGATATGTCCTCATCACATTTACATCGTTCTGCACTTCTCTTTGTTGGGCTTGTTTCAGCTTTACTACTCCCACTCCCATCTGTCAGTGGTAGAATTAATGTAGCATCATTTGTCATCATCGCCTTTCTCATACGTAGTACATCACACAAGTCTTTGGCATATACTCCTAGATCGGAATCATAGGAGCAGTGATCTCTGTAGAAGCGACCTTTGAACATTGTATTGTTCGGATCTAATACGTTTAATACTGGCTCAGCATATACCTAGATGCACGGCAGTGTGAGTGAAAGATGTTAGAATGAGTAGCAGATACAATTCATGCACAATCTTCCGAATCGTATAACCTCATATAGACTTACCTCCATGGCAGCAGTAAAGATATAAGTTTCAAACTTATTCGTAATCTCTTTTAAAAATAAATCCAAGTTTGGTCGTTTGTTAACATTTACCAAATCACCATCCGGCAATGTTATTCGGAATGAATCACATGCATTTAGAAATAAGGAGTCTGATGGTGAGTGCTGTCCTCCTCCTGGTTCAAATGTTGATTGAGATGTATCTGATGTTGAAGTAGAGGACGAAGAGGGTCTTTCTTCGGCTTGTCTATATTTATCAACATCACTTAGAAACTGTGAATGTATGAGACATTCATCCATATCTAATACTACTATTAAATCTGATTTGTTTTTTGTTTGTCTATCTTTCTTTGAGGATGTAGTGGTAGATTGATTGCTATTATTTGCACTTTGTTGTTGAGAAGAACCACCATTTATAACAGCTTGTAATTGTTGTGATGATCCATTAACATATCTTCTACTGCTGTGTAATCTTTTACCATTTATCCTACTCAAACTCATTGTTGTTGCTTTATTACTACTACTATGGCGGTTTATATGTATGCCATTTGTCGTGCTTGATGTGTTTTTGCAACCATTATTTAGTGTTACATTATTTCGCAGACGAGAGTTTCGTCCCTCACCGCCAAAGACTAATGACGCTCGCGGTGCTGGTCTTCTACCACCACCGCCTGCTAGTAAGTTGGATGGCATACCATTTCCATTGCTATTTGTATTCTTTCTACCCCATTTATCTAGCCCATTATGAGGATAGTGTGTTGGGGAGATATGTCCAAGTTTTCGACGTCTTAATGATCGTACAGATAGTAATGCTGTTTGTAGCGCTGCGGCTTTGGATGCTGTTGCCATTATACTGTATTATTAGCCTATCTT
>Ga0214477_101048_pt1 | contig 15556 bp, 9 predicted proteins | sample M1_20Mar14CPVII9_FD_165058 | JGI IMG/M metagenome (GOLD analysis project Ga0214477, IMG submission 165058) | Marine eukaryotic communities from Monterey Bay, California, United States - M1_20Mar14CPVII9sort6BwellC16 | ecosystem: Environmental > Aquatic > Marine > Unclassified | place: USA...
TGTATTAAGTCTACGAGGTGCAGATGGCTTAATGATGCTACCTCGAGGTGGTACCGCCGGTTGTGGATATGACATTGCAAAGAAGGGATTAGAATTTCCAGTGTTGCTCTACTCATCATTATCTACATCAGCATCAAATCATACAAGATTTATGAATTCAATGCATCGAGGTATGTTGAAGCAGAGCTCAAAACTAAAGAAGTTTGCGCTCGGACTTATCATATGCACTAAGGAGAAGTCTACAGATCATTTCCAAACGATAGAAACAATCTTGGTCAAGTCACTTGGTGGTGATGATAGTGCATCACTTGTACACAAAGAAGAATGCAAAGTAGACGACACAGTGGCTCAGAAACTTCCTGAAATCATCAATGGCTCTCAATTGAAAGACACAAATGTCATCTTTGTTGTGGTACCAACAGATTTAACCAAAGAAGAGGATGGTTCTGGTGGGTCAATTGCTTTCAAAGCAAGCTTAGAAGTATCACATTTACTCCGTCCTATATTGACAAAGAAGGCATCTGCTTTAGCACAACAAATACGAATGCATGCAGCAGCGCAAGATCCCGTCGCAGCTCTGTTTGAGAATATTGTTGGAACTGTACGAGATAACTCTGCAGTTTTGATTACATGCTCAGACAGAGGTTTGAGTGGGGCTGTAAGTGGAGTCAGAAGCAACCTGATGAAGCTCATTGATATTCTAAGTACTTAAAGTTCATCACACAGACGCATCTCTAATTTAACATATATAGGTCAAGATCAACTAAAAGATATCAAGACCATTCTCTATTTCCTTCTCCATACTCTCTGGCTTCATTTCCACCACCTTAGCTTTCTTGAACCGCAACCAACGACGCAGATTCTGGCTTCTTGGCTTCCTTTGTCTGTCTGTGGATCTTGACTGAAGGAGGCATCAGATCCAAAGAGGTGTTGCTCTGTCTCTGTTTTTTCTCTGTCTCTGGGCTTTCAGGTAAATTTTCAATCGCAGGAAGTACGAAACTTTCTTCGACGAGAGCACTTTGGTCGCAGGTGGCTGGGTTGGGAAGAGGATCGGATTTATCAGGCGACTTCCACGCTGGGTTCATTTCTTTTGGAGACATGACAAACCGACTTGCTGGTGAGTTTGTCTTGCCATTGTTGTGGAACATTATCAGCGGCTTCTTATCTCCCTTCGCTTGGAAATTCTGTCTCCACTTGCGGCTTTGGCTGCTTTGTCCATTGCCATTAGAACCTCTTGGTGGCTTCGGTGTCATCCCACTAGGAGATGGGACAAAGCCCTGCAAATGGGAAAGATGTCCCCAATATGGACTCATTTGTCCTAAATGTTGCCCATGTCCATAAGGCATCTCACCGCCAGGGTACCTCGTCGGTGTATGAGCATGAGACATTTGATGCATGTATGGATCATGAGACATGGAATGATCAAAGACCATACCCTCATGGAAGCTACTGCCGTGAGAGCTAGTATCCGAAGCTTGATAGTGTCCGCCACCACCACTATTATAATATTGGTTGTGATGCCCGTACTGATCATTGTATTGCATCTGCTGATGAGGATAACCGCCATTCATGTGATGAGGTGGCCCGTGATGAGGATATTGACCGCTATAGCCATCGTATTGATGTTGTGGATAATATTGTGAACCATTACCGCCACCATAACCCTGAGGATGACCCCCATAGCCTTGAGGAGGTCCATAATGCTGCTGCGGAAATTGACGTCCATAGGCATCTTGTTGAGGATAGGGAGGATGATGAGGATGATATTCAGCACGATTACTACAGCTTGTATCATTAATGGTTCGTTTCTTGTTGCTCTCAATAGCCGATCGCAAATGACTCTCATCAGTCCACGCAGCAGTGGTGCCACCATTCGATGATTGCACACCAAACGATCCATTATGAGACCTGTCTTGTGCTGGATAGTGATGTTGCTGTTGATGAGCAGCAACAGCAGAAGAAGATCCAGCGTGAGAACCTTCCTGTGGTGCTGCACCTTGAGCAGCCACCGTCAAATCATGATGCTGTTGAGCAGGTGTATCTTTATACTCGTAAGCATCCCTGCCTACCTCAGCCTTGGCGGCCTGCATTGCCTTCAGAATGGTATCATCAATCTGACTTCGTAACAATGAACTCTGAAAGTCAGCCGTTTCTGCCACACCCGCAAGTCGTTGACTAGCCACGAGGGTACGTAATGTCTCCTCAACACTGGGATCATGATCCGTCCATCCATCAAAGTGTGAAAGGGCTGAGGTCCACTCCTCGGAATCATACTTGGACATGAATGCCAAGTGATCAGAGACGTTGCAAACTTCCTGTCGAAGGAAGAGGGAAACAGTTGACGTCGACGTCTTGACGTCAATGTTGTTACGTTTGAGCTTCTTGATACATTTGGCAATAAACTTGTGGTAATGAATGAGCGGCCACAGGTATCTAAAAAGAGTTTGGGAGAATTGAGGTGGTGAGTTTAGGCACATCATTTTGATATCAATGATCACACACAACACAATAATCCAACTCACCTCCACCGATTATTGTGCACCACGGGCTCAACCCAAGGATTCTTCCCACTCTTGGCCTCCCACCAACTCCGTCCTGGTTTCCACAACTGTGTCCTACTGGTCGCACCGGTACTATAAACACCCGTACTATCAGCAACACTATTAGCATCCTTCTCACCCATAGCCTCAAAGAAAGTCGGTAAAAGATTAGTCGATTGGTTCATCGCCACTTCATTCGGTGTTCGGGAGGCAATTGCCGACATTAACCACCATTCCTCATCTAATAATGCTGCACCAAGTGATACTGGTTTCTCACGTAAACTTGCCAATTGTTGTTCACTTACTGTTTCATTATTCTCATCAGTTACACATGCCATGACTAATATACTCTTCTGTTCTTCCTTGGGATTAGGATGGACGTGTACTTTGCCATCCTCGGCTATAACAATTGGTGTTGGACGTTCCTTCTTCTTTTTACCACTGACGTTGTTTTCGGCAGTAGTTGTATCATTATTAGCATCACTACTCTGTCCGCCAACCTGTCCCTGCTGCTGCTTTTTATTCTTCTTACCAACCTTATTCTTTTCATGGACACTACCATCATTATATAAATGTCCCTTAGGATCAGTTAACGTTGCATCCAACGCCTCCTTATTAATATCACGTAATACACTATAAAACGATGCTCTGTCAATCAATCCCTGGTTCAATGTCCCACGTAATGTATCATGTAAATGAAAATGTGGCATTGATATTGAAGCCACAGTTAATCCATTTGCTAATTGATGTGTCTTCTTTTTGGTAGTTGACACATTATTATTATTTGTAGAGTTGGTGGTTAGAGAAGAAGAACTTGTAGTCTCACCGCCAAAGTCACTAACGGATGTTGGTGATGGTTTGGTTGCGCTAGTTTCACCTGAATTGTTCTTGGTAACATCGTTGTTGTTTGTTAACATACTTGTATCATTTGTTCCATTTTGATGAACGTGGGGAATCGCACCTCCACGCTGCTGCTGCTGCTGTTGAGCATAAACGTGTTGGGAATGAAGAGGCTGCTGTTGACCATCAACAACTAACAACTCAAAAGCATCACTTAAATTCCTCATCGGATTACCATCCACATCTAACATAGTTGCTTGGGTTGTATTACTTTCGTTACCGGCAGTTGATGGACGTGATGTATTATTTTTGGTACCTGCCGTGTTATTGGCGTGTTGACTCGCAGTCATATTATTAATTTGACTAGCCATTGAATGTTGTGATCCTCCTGTATTGGGTGACTGCTTTAATTGCCTATCTTGTGTGCCTTTATTATTGTCAGCTATCGGTCTACGATGTGGTGAATCATCATCCTCAACTTCGATCACGCTAACATCAAGATTAAGACGGTGTCTCTCATTATTAGTCGAGGAATTTTCGCTAGGGGACTTGATTGGTGACGACTCGGTATCAAAAACATCCTGCGACTTGACATTATCTACGAGTAAATCATCCTCATCTTCAAATTCATATTGATTAGCATTCCCATCACTGTTATTTATTGGTGAGGGTTCAACACTACCACTTGTTATTTTTTCTAATCGGTATGGTTGTGATAATAATAATGTATTCGTACCCCCGCTTAATTGTAAATGATTCGCAGATCTGCCTAAGCTGCTGCCTCGACTACCCAACCTTGTCAATGGATGTACATTACTCCCTGCTATATTACTATTAGTATTTGATGGAAATAATGGACTTTCAAATACAGAAGTAGGACAACTCAAGCTAGGTCGTATAGTAGTAGCAAAACCACCACCACTTGCCTGTGAGTTGTTAGATGACCAATGTCCACCACCACTAGTCACTGAATCATTATCAGAATTGGATGATAATGATAAATTATTCCTCAATCCACCAACTTGTGATGCACCGCCTTGTGAGGAGGTTATATTGTACATTGGTTTACGACCACCCGAGGCACGTGTCGGTGTACCAATTATAGGTGAATAGCCTCTATTATTATTTCTAAATATATCATTACTTTGTTGTTGTCGTGGTGTATGTTGTTGTCGTGGTGAGCCTAATCTATGCTCATCATTATCTTCATCATCTATACTATTGTGGTTGGTAGTGGGTGATAGTAACATTGGATCTAATAAATCAGATCGTAATCTATGTGTGCTTTCATTTCTTTGTTCTTCTTGTGAGACTCGCCGTGCGGGGTTGCCGGGCGAGCCTAAGCCTTTGTCACTTCGGAATATATTAGTATTACTCTGTATATTAGTCCATGGTAGCTCGTTTGTACTTGTTGATCTTTGATGTTGTGTCAATTGTTGTTGGTTACTATCATTGTTGCTGTGTAGAAATAGCTGAGTGTTATCCTCAGTGGCAGCTCGACGACGGAGCATGCCTGGACTACCACCACCCACGCTGCCATTATTCCCCGGTGATGATACAAATAAGGTACTGCTATTGGTGTGTAGTGGTGAGCTTAGATAGCTGTGTATTTGCTGCTGTTGCTCGGAAGATGGTCTACCAGGAGATTGTGATACACCGACAGAGTTTCGTATTGGACTCATCATACCCGGTGGCGGTGGCACACCACTGTTGTTAATTTTAGTACTATGGTTTGCAGTTTTAGTTGGTTCCATTATCGTTCTTGTTGCCATTGTACTGATATATTAATTGTTAGTATTAATATTGTTGTTGTTGCAACGTTTTGTGCATATGATGTGCACAAACAGTTTTTAAAGTGAACGAACTTGGAGTATAACTACGGTTTTTTTGTGCTTTAATATTGCAACCAAAACCAATGCTGTACTTCTGTACTAATTGTTCTTTATCTCTCTATATAGTTGTCATTCAATAGGCTCATAAAGGCTCAATCAACTTACATAACAAACAAACAAACGTGTTATAAAATTTGACCTCGAAAACAGAAACTGGTATCGAAAGTTTAAAGTACCTATTTATGGGTACAACTTGTATTCATTTACGGGTATAGGGTAGGGATTATCCCTACAACTGTTTTTGAGATAACAATCAGCATAATTAAATATGTATAGCGTGGAAGTAAGTCTAGTCAAGCTTGTAATGTAGGATAAAGAAGTACTAATCTTTAGCACATGTCTATGAAACTCTATTCTTAGCTAGCTCACTCCCAACATCTTTACTTGACTACCAACATCAGCTGACAACCCATCCTTGAAAAGTACTTTGCACTTACCCATTTTACCAAACGAGCCATCAACTATACCCTCTTCATTTTGAGCTGTGGTTGATACAACTATTCTACCCTTGTATTTACTAATATCATCTTCCATTGAGAATAGTCCTGATACAATTGCAGTGATACTTGTTCCATCTCCTTCTTTCATTTTCACTATCTCTCCAAATGTATCCTTATTGAATTTGTCTGATATTGTACTTGTATCCGTACTCCTGACTGGCGACGATACTCCTCCATTCTGATTAGTAGTAGTATTGTTGTTATTCTTGTTGCCTTTGCCCTTCTTCTTTTTCACTGGTGGGTCAATTCGAGAACCTGTTCTTGCCGGAGGTAGAGATCCATCTTGATGTATAGCCTTCTTGGGATCATTGGTATATCGCTTGAATCGTAGATATAATGGATCACCCTCTCGTACATCAGTACCACCAGGAAAGTTGACACGGAATTTACCAGAAGTACCAAATGATGATTGGATACTTCCAACATCTCCCCGGTCAGTCTCAAGTAGTAGACCTACGAATTGTGTCATGTCAGTTTCCTTCTTGAACAAGTCGGTACCGAATACTTCATATCGTACTACTTTGTCATCGTCTGCTCGTTTGTAGGGATCGCCTAGACGAGATACAGCACCCACCTTTTCTTTCTTGGTATATGATTTCAATCGACCATGGTCAGACTTTGCATCATATCTCTCAACTAACCGACCTGAGAATGCAAGTCGACAAGCGTTGGCATTCACTTCCGAGTCAAGTCTTGATCCAATTACTAGACTGTCCATTGGGCAGTAGACTGGTGTGAGGAATTCTATTCTTGCCCAATGCAATGGTGGTAGTTGACTGTTGTCTTTTCTCTGTCCTGATGTCGACTCGTTCCACTCGCCTGAGTTATTGTCACTTGCTGGGAGGACATCAAGGTAGTTGTCCTGATGTAAGAAATCATCATTCCAATCAAACTTTAATCTAGGTAATCCTGCCAAGTCGGCAGAACCTCCTAGTGACGATTTGCCAAAGGCTTGAGATCCGGTACTTTCTCTCTTCTTGTCATCTTCACCATTCACCTGCTTTGCAATCTCTCGTGCACCCCAAAATGAAACAGTGGCCATTACTGTGGTATGTCCAACACTTATATGAAACTTGGCCCCCGAGTTTAAATTTCCTTTGAAGAATCGTACCTTCCTAACCACTGCTATAGCACCCCGTATTAACTTGACAGTACCAGGAGAGGCAATTACTCCCCGTTCCATTAATTTGGCATCAAAGTTACTCACACATATCCCAGCTCGATCACCCTGTTGAACCATATTTGCCTTCCGTCGAAACATTTGAACACCCTTAACCTTCTTTTGTGTTGCTAGAGTTGGAAATTCTACCATATCATTTGGTTGTACTGATCCAGATAAACAAGTTCCAGTAAGCACAGTCCCCTGTCCTTTAATTGGGAAACAATGATCTACCGCAAAGTGAAATCGATCTGGTGATGGTTTTGAATCTCTATTTGGCGGTCTCATTTGCGCTTGTAATATATTTAATAGACCATGTATATTGTTTGTACCTGCAATCTCAGTTGAGTTAGTACTCTCTCCTTCAGATCCAGTGATACCACCCACAGCGGCAACCTTCTCTCCTCCTACACATGCACTAATACCAACCATTTGTGCATCTTCAAACTTGGTACCTCTTAATGCCGCCCTTATCTTCTTCTTGGCTATATCCAATCTTTCCTCACGTTCATGTTCTGGGAACATATCAATCTTATTCAATACCACTATTAAGTTCCTTGTTGTCATTTCTGCAATAACTAAACATTCAGCCGTTTGCGTTTGCATACCTTTGGTTGCATCAACTACTAATAAGACCATATCTATAATTTGTGCTCCTCCAATGATTGTTCTGATTAAAGATGCATGACCAGGACAATCTACTAGTGTTACTTGCAGCAAATCATACTTTTGTTGTAGCTTTACATTCTCATCTTGTGATGTACTGGTGACGTTGCTGTTTTTATTGCCATTTTTCTTTGCATTGCTACTTCTATTGGCAGAGGTATCACTACTAGTAGCCATATCTGCATTTCTCAAATGTTCCGGTAATGGTAATAGAAATGCAGAGAAGCCTAAATCCAATGTAATACCTCTAGCTCTTGATTGTTTTGATTTGTCTAATGCAGCTGTAGATAATACTGAACTAAGAGTTTTAACCAGTGATGTCTTTCCCGTATCGACATGTCCTAATACACCTACATTTAAATTGAGTATTCTTTCAGGTGGTATAGATTTAATCTTCTCTGGTGACAGAATTGGGAGAGATGAAGATGTTGAGGAAGTTGTAGTTGACGCTGATTCACTAGTTTCTTTTGTAGGTGTATTTACACCACTATCTCCACTGCCATTCTTCTTCAGGTCATCCATATTAATATTTGCCAATATATCATTTATTTTTCCCAGTAATTCATCTCGCTTTTGTTCTATACCCTTCAACTCGTTTGATAGAGTAGAGATTTCAACCTTCCAATCTTTTAATTGTACAATTTCAGCAGAAACATCTTCATTCGCCTTCTTCTTTGGAGCTATAACTGTCTTTTGCAATGTTGATAGTTTAGAACGTAAACCTTCTAGATTTGTAAGTGTCGACCGTCTTTGTGTATCAAGTGATAGGACTTCATCGATATAAGATACACATGATGTGGAGCTGGTTTGTGCGGTAGATAAAGCCTGGCGATAGATGTCGGGGTCTCCACCCTTCTCTATACGGAGATCATTTATATCTATCTTCTGTTTCATACTACTATTCATTGCTATACTATATATCATAATTTGAGTAGTAGCATCGCATTTGCCCATGATAGCATTCCCTGATAATTTTGTGGCTTAGCGCTTGATCAATTTTAATCGGTATCCTAATGTCAGGCATCTTTCAAAGGCATGGCCAGCCAGGGTGGCGACTCGCATGAGAAAAGCTGAGGTTCAGGTAGCATGAAGATTGAACAACATTATGAGACAATTCATATCTCTTCATCTATCGTTACAGATTAAGGGGTATAGTGTGTAGATTGGTTGGGATAGCTGTTCGGCTGACTTGAGGTGACCTCCCTTAAAACAGCACGGTTATCTTATCTTACTATTTCAACAATGCAGTTTCAATACATTAGTGCTCCTTCACAAACTTTAACATGAAGTCAAAGCTCTCGCGACCCTCTGGAATAAAAGGGCATAACAAGGGGAAGACATGGCACATGTACTTCCACACCCCGACAGTTACATCAACGCCTTGATCTTTAGCTCGTTTTGCTAACACCATTGCCTGATCATACACTACCTCATGCTCGCTCACTACAATACAAAGTGGAGGCAGCCCTGTAAAGTCACCATAGACTGGCGATGCTTTGACTCTATTCTCATGGGATCCAAGTACCTTTTCTAGAAATGGAATGCCCTCATCATACACAGATTGATTAACGACCAAATCATGCTTGATATGCTCTTTCATTGTTCCTTTGGGCTCTGTGAAGTCTACGAACGGTCCCATCATTACTCCTCCGGCAGGCATTGGAACTTCTTCATTTCTCTCTTCATATTGTTTTCTCGCTTTGGATAAAGATTGCATTATCAAAACAACCAAGCCACCGCCACTGCTAACTCCGACCAAAGTGATATCTTTTGGTGCAATTCCTCGTTCATATACCAAGTATTCATAAGATAATACCATGTCATGAATCGCATCATCAAGATGATACTCGGGGATGAGACGGTAGTCAGGTATGAAGACATCTCTCATGTCTTCATTCTTCTCTTTATCGGCACACAACATACCCATCTTCTCTGCAATACCAAGATTACCTTTACTATCTCCACCCAAGAATGCTCCTCCGTAAATCCAAAGTATAACTTTCTTTGATGGTTTAGTAGAATGTTGAATATACTTTCCAGTAACAACCATTTCTTCATCAGATGCTTCTGTCGTTGGGGTACTAGTAACACCAGTAGGAGTGCGCTTCTCTTTCATTTGATGATAAACTTCATATAGATGTCCTCTAATGCCATACTTTTCACCATTGGTCGGCTTGTTATCAAGTGCTTGTTCTGTTCTTGCCAATGACCATTCTGGATATCTATTTTGTGTATGTTTTGCAATGTTAGAAAGCAGTCATAGTGAGCAGCTATTACAAATCTAGATTTCTTACCTATCAGGTGGATGCCATACATGCAACTGACTGAGTGACATTCTCATTCGTTTGACTGTGATTGGGAACTGATAAGAAAGATGAAATGATATGAGTATAACAAATTATAATAGATCGATATTCGAGCAACAACCAATTATATATACTCACCAACCTTCCAGCCCACATGGCTGTAGTTAAAGCATGATATTCATATGACACATCTCTATGCAATCCCGATCTACGACCAATGAATAACTTGTGTATCGGTAGATATATAGACCATGCAAAGAATGTAATCTTCTGTCTTAGCCATAATGGTACATGTTCACTCCAAAAGATAAATAATGGTCCTTCAATGAAGCTTAGTAACCAATCAAAGATTCTTATGAATGTTTGAATTGGTGGTCTTAATACCTTTTGTACAATACTAGTGGGAGGTATATCACGTCTTGTATAGTTTGTTAAATCAACGGGTAAGCCGAGGTTTAAGTTCAATTTGTCATTCTCCTCACTTGCAATCGAATTGACTTTTTTGATGTGTGAATCCGTAAAGTATTGATCAACTGCTGTAGTATCGTTGTTGGTCATGTCTTCATCCTCAGTACTACTACTCTCACTTGCAGTAGATGATAAAGCTGATGTTGACCTTGTCTTCATTATATATTAAATGTATATTGATACCCTGTCTATGATGTGATACCTAAGTATGTACTTGTTTGTTGTGTTGCAGTAATTAATTATGATTATTTAAGAGTCTCAATCTCTCTATTTTTTTACTAATATTATCTCTTCTTCTATACCAATTATTATTATACCACACACTATGAAGAGGACAAGACTATGTTTGTATGTTGTGTTGTTGGGTGTCGTCTTACATCACTACATTATGTCGCGTCATCGTCAGCATTCACTTTTATTAGAGTTATAGGTACAGTCACAACACGGCTTCTCGAACCCTGGGTGTCTCGACCCTAGGAAGTTCGAGATTCCGTAAGGTTCGAGAGGGGGTACTACCTTTACTGCGGGGATGTTAGTGGATACCGACATGGGGTATGAGCTAAAGAAGTTCGAGATACCGTGAGGTTCGAGCTACCAAACGTTCGAGAAGCCGTGTTCCTGGACTGCGGTATCTTAGGTATCCTTCGCACTCTCATAAAAATAAATGATTGTTGATTGTTACCAATGACAATCAATAGCAATACCTATTGTACGCCCAGGGAAGAATATGATTAGTACTATCAATATTAGTAGTTCTGATTTTTTTTTTTAATGTGAGGAGTTTCGCGGCGGCGCTGAAGGAGATATACCAAGTAAGAGACTAATTTGACATAAAGTGATACTTACATAGGTTACTAATCGTTGTAATACTTAGGTTACTTCGCGAAGTGGTGCTGAATTATATGATATCAAGTATATAATATGTCAGTCTACCCAACAATGTTGCAACAAAGGAAAAGAAGTACTCTGCCTACTGGTAAGCACATGCTATATACTAAAGCGACTCGAAACAATAACGACGATTTACAAAAGAGGAAACGCAATGCAAATCAATATAGTACCATCCTCAAAGTAGTTGCAGCCATGTTTGTCTTATACACAGCCATTCTAATTTGGACCAAGAGTACCAATCAAAGTAATATGATACATTTGGAAAAGATGAATATACTCACAACTGTTCCACTGGGGTTTACTTTAGAAGTACCTCAAAATATGGGTGCACTGGAAATATATCTCGATCATCAGTTAGTTTCCTCCATTAATAACCCGGTACCTTCTGATAATATGTATAAGTTTAATTTTGGTACATGTGACATCTCAAAACCTGGCGAGAATGTGTTAAATCATGCCTTCAGTTTAGAAAGAGGTCAATTGGAAGATATAAAGTCAATCTTTTTAAAGCCGGGAGATCATATTGTTGAAATCCAAACAAGGCATGCTGATAGTAAACAACTAACACCATATGCACAAAAGGAAATAAAAGTGAATACTCCACCTCAATTAATAATCGGTAGTCAAGTAGGTTCACAATATGAAGACGCATATAACTTGGCATTAAAAGAAATAGGTCATTGTATAGCCTGTGGAAATTTCGTTGCAGGTACAGGTTGGTCGCAGCTCTGGACTAGAGATACATCCTTTGCTTCTGAGCTTGGTGCTGCATTGATACATCCTGATGTTGTTAAGAAGAGTTTGTTAGCAAGTGTTGAAACTTTGTCTACTGGAAAGAACGCATGGTTACAAGATAAATGTGGACACTTTGGGGGATGGCCTAACTTGAGTGATGCAATTGTGGGAGTTCGAGGCGCTTGGTCATTGTATCTAGTCGATGGAGATAAAGAGTGAGTGTTTTTATATGTTTGCCAAATGTACCAATTTGATAATACAAAGCTTATATCATTCTGACTCTGCACAATAACAGATTTCTGAAGTGGGCATATGATATTACAATAAACAGTCTTCAAAGGGCAGAAGATGAAGTACTTGACAAGGATAGTGGTTTATTCATGGGATGTTCAAGCTTTTTAGAATCAAACTCAGGTTATCCGGAAAAGTATATGAACGATGGTAAGCTTGTTGGAAAAACAAAAGCATTGAGCACGAACATGTTATACTACTCGGGTTACAATCTTGCCTCTAAAATGGCAAGAGAATTAGGAATGACCGACCAAACAATCATTCAAGACTTGGAAGATAAAGCAAAACTACTCAAAGCTACCATTCAGAAACGGTGAGTTGTTTTGAATTTCTGATGTCTGTTGGTATCTCTGGAGCTTACTTATGAACAAATCCTTCTTCACTACAGCTTGTGGTCCCCATCAAAGCAGAACTATGTTTATTTTGAGGATGAATTCGGAATGCAGGTTGATACAACCGAAGGACTCGGAACTTCATTCGCTCTTCTCGATTTTGAAGATGATGAGAGAAATACAGCAATGCTAGTGTCTACACACACATCATACTACGGTATTACTTGTCTATGGCCACAATTCAAGTACTCGCCTGGTTTCATGGAATGGAGAATCCCAAGACACTATCATAATGGAAAGCTCTGGCCATTTGTTCAGGGATATTGGGCTATGGCTGCCGCACAATACAAACAAGCTGATCTATTTGCTCATGAGCTTAAAGGTTTGACTGCTCTATCGCAAAAAGGAAGTACGTTTGCAGAGTTTTATCAACTGAATGGTACATTTCCCGAGGAGAGAAGAAGTCAACTATGGAGTGCTACAGGATACATATCGATGATATACAACGGAATATTTGGCATTCGTTTGGACTTGGATGGAATATGGTTCTCTCCAATGAAGCCTACAGACTTGTTTGATGATTCAACAATACACCTGAACAACATACAGTACCGCAACATGATCTTAAACATTCATTTGCACGGTCGGGGTACCTCTATTAGCTCCTTTGAGCTTAATCAAGTGAAGAGGAGTGAACCCTTCATCAAATCTGATGAGAGGGGGGTGTTTGATGTTGATATACACTTAATTGACTAATACCAAATGCAGAGATTGAAAATTGAGTTCTTAAAGTTAGCTATAGCTATATACAGTTTCAATATGTACATTTGATCATTGATCAGGAGGGGTATTGCAGACAACATCATCGTCATCCGCAATAATGTCTATTCTTGTGGCCAAATCTCCCCAACTAACTGGATCTGTGTCGCGTTGTTCTTCATCCAAAAATTTCTCAACGATGTCGCCTGTTAATGAGGCCACTCCTAAAGATGCACATTATCACGATCATGATGATGGGAGAAAGAGAGAAAGTAACTTATGTTAGGGCAACAAGTAAGTAGGCAGAGTTCATACACACAAAACAATACTAACGCGGACTTTCCTGCTGATGCCATCAAAGGAAGAATCACATCATAGTTTCTGGTACACTCAAAGAGCAAAAGTGAGGCTGTCAACGGTGCTCTGAATAAAGCTGCAAGTACAGAAGCTGCTCCTACCATCGCAAATGCTGGAAGTCCTGATATGCCTTCAAAAATGGGATAGTTTGATAGTTCTGGGTAGGTTTGTGATATACTCAATAAACCATCTGATATGATATTGTGAAAGCTAGCACCGAGAACACCACCCAAGAATAGAGACGGAGCGAAAGTGCCGCCAACCAATCCTGAAGATGCACTTATTGCAGTAGTCAATAGCTTGGCGACTAGAAGAACAAACAGATACTCTGTCGGTATTCCGTTGTTTAGAAATAAACCATTGAGCGTCTCATAACCGAAGAAGAGGACTTGAGGCACATATATTCCGACAACTCCACACACGAGACTTGCAATCACAGGCTTGGCGTAGTTGGGTATTGTTTGGAAGATCTCTTGGACAAAATCAGGACCTTCCTCACCATCAAATATGCCCTTGAACCACTGAGCTGTCCCACTAAAGATTGCGGCTGTGATTCCTGCAAATGCTCCTAGAACCAAGTAAAGAGGAAGCTCCAGCAATGGGTTGTTGAAATCAAAGTCTCCCAGTCGAAGTGCTAAATCGTTTCCCAATAGTAACTGGATCGTCAGTGCTGATACTACAGACGCCAAAAGAATTGCTGATATGTTGATCTGCTGCAAAGCCAATGGTTCTCCTCCAGCTGTTTGTCGAGGATTGTCATTCAGTTGAGGTAGTTCAACTGGTACTAAAGCATTTTGTACAATCTCCAATGCAAAGAAGACTCCACTCAATGGTGCATTAAATCCGGCCGAGACACCGGCCGCCGCTCCGCAACTAAGGAGCAATCTATCTCGTGCCACTTGTCTATTCACTCTATCAACTTCGTTCATATCACTGTCTTCTAATGTTCCAAATATCCATGTCAACTTTGAGAAAACTTCATTATTGATTAATAGACGGCTCAAACTCATGCCGGCTTCAACAGAAGGCCCTTCTGGGCCTAAGCTGTTACCTGTACCAAGCGTTGCAACTGCCGCCAGAGCCTTCCTTACAAATCTTAATAAGTCGTTCCTTTCTGAAGGTAAAGGTATATTGTTTGTGCATTGTAAAAGCTCTGTGGATGGTGAAACATTAGCTGATCTAAGAGAATCGACGTCCACTTCTTTCACTGTATCTCTGAGACCAGGTGGCATTTCTCCGCCGAATCTAAGGAGTGCTCCTACTGCAAGACCTCCCAAAACGGGCGTGGCCCATAAAGGTAATATCTCCGACAGTCGTATTGAAAATGTTGTTATCATCTCTCCTGAGAATGGCAATTGTACATCACTATCCAATGGTAGAAACGTTCTATCGAAGGTGAAGCTTGATGCCTTGAATGCATATAAAATCTTTCTAACAAATTCAACAAATGTCTTGAACAGTGCAATGTTTGTACCTGTGAACAAACCAATTAATACTGCAGTAAAAAGGATATAAGTCTTCTCTCCTAACCAATTATTTGGCAGTTGTCGTGATGATCTTGTTGCAGTGATACCACTTGTAGATGTTGAAGAAGCAGTGGTAGATATCTCTTCTTTCTCCTCCCTTGGACTTTGTTGAGTTACTATCTCCTCTCTCTCGACTGTGTTCATTTGCTCTGTATCATCAATGATGATATCCCTATCTATTTGTCCCCATCTTATTATGCTGTTAGTACTGTATCCATTACCAAACTTATGATATCTAATAGGTGGTTGAAATGCACCAACATTAATATGCCAAAGTATTGCAACTATCAAGGA
>Ga0214477_101051_pt1 | contig 15548 bp, 7 predicted proteins | sample M1_20Mar14CPVII9_FD_165058 | JGI IMG/M metagenome (GOLD analysis project Ga0214477, IMG submission 165058) | Marine eukaryotic communities from Monterey Bay, California, United States - M1_20Mar14CPVII9sort6BwellC16 | ecosystem: Environmental > Aquatic > Marine > Unclassified | place: USA...
ACTATCAATACGATTATAATAATATTAATAATAAAATTATTTAATAATATATAGACTTAATGCCCGAGCTATCACTTCCAGGGTTAACAAAGAATATCTCAGCATCGACCTCATACATCACCTGCATATAATAAAAATATATCTCATTCTATCATTATGTATCAATCAACGTCCACTATTGCAATACTATTACATACGTCACATAAGTTCCATTTAACCTCAACACTATGGACGATCACAAAATAAAATAATATAAGCCGTCATCGTGTCGTAAATTATGTCATCATCAACTTACCCATTAATACTCGGCACCACCATATTATTGAAATTGAATCATCAAATATCACAACTGAGTTGCAATGTATAAGTTGGTGGCATCATTAAATAATAAATCAGGTGGATGATTCGGATGCATTGGGAATACTACGATAGATTCAGTGGCACCGGCAGTGGAGGTATGTGCACGATGTGCATCTTTTTTTATTGGATAATAAGCGCATTCCTGCTACGGCCGGGTGTCGGGGGTGCTATCCTGGAGAGGTCACTCGTTGTTATTATGAGAAATTGCTGCTCAAATTTCATACTCATCGATCTATTCTTCTTCTTCTTCTGCCAATTCTACACAGACTGGTAAATTAATGGTGGAGATTTTCAGGTGAATATTTTGGTGGTTATACTGTTGGAAAGTGGTACCTTGCGCTCATCATAGGGTAATATGAGCAGGTCTTTAAAGGGGGGAATTGCTGCCCAAATTTTACTTTTACAATTCATCTCACATATATTGTATCTCTCTTATCAATACTTCTATTATACAGACGAAGATACCTGTGGATTCTGGTACCAGAGGTGCAGTATGGGGGTGTATGGTGAGCTAGTCCTTCGAAGGGGGGAATTGCTGCCAAATCACTTCTCTTATACAGACCAAAAATACCTCCAGACGACGAAGATACTTCTTCCATCCATTCATCCATCCATCCATCCATCATTGGTTTATTTTACTAACAAGTCTTCTACACATCAATAAAGAGGATTTAACAATGCCTCCATCACCTTGATTAGATATATGTTTCAATTCGAGTCACTGTCAGCATTGTACAACTCAACAGGTCTCGTCATCTAAAGACTCAATGCGACATCTCATCTCTATCTCTACCACTCGAACATATCCCGTGATTTATTACTTATCAGAATTGGAAAGGTAAAACGTGCTCCACTAATAGAGCATATACGGACCCCTTGGGGTATCACTCAATAATGTACAGTGGTACTCCGGGCATAGATAATCTAGAGCTTCCTCAGCAGCTCGAAGCTGGGGAAATCAGATGTCTTCCCAGACCAAGCATCTGATGCGGGCGAGTGAGAAGACGATCCTCAAGGCCGGGCCACCAAAATTCAAGGTCAAGATTCAAGATCAAGTTTATATATGCAGCCTCATCTGCTGTAGCTGGAGAGCATCTTGGAGACAAATGTTTGCTGGCCAGGGGAGGGGCATCCAAAAATGTCAGTAACCGGGGGTCTGGACTCATTTTATTCAATCTCTGCTCACAGCAAATGGGACGAGCCGGATCCCACTTGTATGTCACTATCTTGGTCAGTGATGTACTTGATGGACGCTACGTGCTCCCCTCATCCTTAGGTTGAGCTGTTCCCGCTAGTATTGCCACCATCTTGGTTACTTGCATGGACGATACAGTTCCCTCATCCAGTTTAGGTACAATATATAGAGTCAAAGTGTACAAGCCAATTCTAGTCTTCAAGCATCTAGAGCGAAATTCAAGGTCTTCAAGGAGGAATCAAGTTGGGTAGAACTTCACATAATCTAAGCTTCTACTTTACAATTGTACAACAAATGTCCTATTTCTTCCGCTTTTTATTCGAATTCTTCTTCTTCTCTTCATTGGACGAACCAAACTTCTTCTTGTTGCAGAGACTGGCACTTTTTCTTGCAAGATCAAAATCCCAAATCATACTGCCATCATCGTCGGGATGTTTCTTGTACCCGCGGAAGTACCAATCGATGTATGTGTCTCTTTGAAGTTCAGACACATACTTTACAGTGTCCCAATCTCCCCTCTTGATGAGTAATCTCATATGATCTCCCTTCCGAACTCGAGATAATGCTACATATAACTCCTCAAATTTTAACTTAATGAGATGATAAGAGTGCTGTGAAATGGATAACACTATTCTATGTATAGTCTTTCCCTGTAGTGGAAAGAAATTCAAGTGTTATAAGAACGAATATCAAGTCAATCAGGTCATGTAATTGACAACTTACCTGAGCCTTATCAACCGTTATGCTGAATGCAGGCTCAATTGGAAAATGATCTTTCATTTCTATTTGAGAGTTTGGATACACCGTTCTTGTCTCGGATGAAGTAAACCCTGGCACATGAGTTGGCGGTGTATATTTGATCTGACTCCCATCTTGTTGCGAGATATGAATGACAACACGTCCATCTTCTGTGCTACTAGGCTTGCCATTATCGAGCCACTCCTTCCTCGCAGCTACCTTCTTAGCTTTGGTGTCAGCTGTATCCTCAGGAAAGTCAGCAAACAACTCGACATTGATTGCTGCTGGCGGAGAGTCAATACGTATTACATCACCCGGCTTTGCTTGAGCACATAACTCTTCGAATCGCCTTTCTTCTTTCCGATCCTTAAATGAGAGTGAGTGGTACTTGATCTCCGTGCCATTTGCCAGTCCAAGGTCGCCATTGATATTGTAGGTGTTAAGGTATCCTTTTGCTCCGGGAATGAATAGCTCCCAAAAGCAAGCATTCTCCATAAGTCGAGCCACGCCGTCCATCGAAGTAGGCTTTCCTTTCCAGGTATTTTCTCGTCTCTTTCTCGTCCATCGGATAACTTTCCTTCCATAATACTCAGCCCATCGTTTTGCTTGCCAGGCATTGATCTCTCTCCTCTCGTTGTTGCCAGTTACAATTATAGTTGCAAATCGGAAGTCATCGCTGTCTAAGTCCTTGCTAGACAACTTATCATAAGTCTTTAGATCATTGACTGTGATGACTCCTGTCTCACTCATCTTGTTTAAGACTTCCATGTGTGTAGGATCCTCTGACCTGTGTTGACTGGTCAACTTTATATAGCGGAACTTTGAAAACAGATACCCTCCTATCTTGGTCGGCCCAAGAACTTGTTTCTTATTCTTAACATCGGCAAAAGTTGGAGACTCGCCCTTCTTGACATATTCCATCACAGATTGTGGCAAGGATATTCCAGAGGTAGGCGGTTTCTGTTGAAAGTCACCCAAAAGAATCACCATACGCCCACCAAATGGTTTATCGAATACTTGAAAAATCTCTTGCATGCGATCATTAAGATACGCCAACATATAAGGTTGAATGGTGGATACTTCATCTATGACAACAGCACTTATATTGCGAAAGTCGTGACCAAACCTCTTCTTGAGAGCATTCAGCTTATTATCATTCCAACGGCTAAATACTTTCTTTTCTCCTTTATTGAACACGGGTATATTCCAAGACTTAAGAAGCGTCGTACCAGCTATATTTACTGCAGCACTGCCCATATAGGCACACTTCATCTGGGACCCTACTTTCATTATTTCGGCTATACCATCTAAAGCCTCGACGAGCTTGGATTTACCGTTTCCTGGCTTGCCACATATGAGTAGATTTGGTGCCTGATAGCTTTTTGATTCTGCTCTACCCGAGAGTATTGCGTCAAAATGTTCACGTACCAATTTTATAGCAATGGTTTTATCATCCGATAACTTTTGGGTATCAATATATTCATCTACCTTTTTGTCTAGATCTAGATGCCGGGGAAACTTATTTGGTTTCTGTATCTTATCTTCGGTAGTATCGTTGAGTGTAACAAATTCGTTCCTTTTGTCTTGGTCTAACTTGTTATTGAATGGTAATGTCACGGCACTCGAGACACTCATTGGCTGTGACTTGGTTGTATTTTCAGTTCTTGTGTCAGCACTCTTTACACAAGATTCATCGGGTTGCCTTGCTATAGCCTTGAGTGTATCAAGCAATTCTCTACCGTGGCCTACGATCTTTTGAGAAGTATTTTGCTGTGGCGTTGTGAGCTCGGCCAGATCAGATGGTACGTAATCCATTCCATCATCTGTGTACTCCACGGATCCACCGAACTTGCCATAATGTGATTTAGCGGCTTCTTTCTCTGTATCAGACCACAGTGTTCTATTTCGTCCACGGAATTTAGCAAGCATCTCTCTTCTACCTCTATCAACCCTCCAACTATACATGACTCTATCAATCTGTGATAACCTATACAGGTCAAGACTGGAGCGCCTTCCATAGCGTAACTGGTCATAGAACTTCACGAATGCATCATAATTGTACTCGTAGTCACATGTCTGGCCATCATCATAGAGTGTATCTTCGGGACGGAACAATGTCAAGTAGAAGTGGGCAAATCTATCTGCCTTCCTTCTCCAGATTATGAGTTCATTTTCATCCATTCTTGATTTGTCCGTAGGAAGAGCTGGAGGACTCTTTGTGAATTTGGGGATGCACTGCTTGGACCTAAGAACTTGATGATAATTCTTCTCAATGTTAAGCCCGGTCCCAAATGAAAATGCTTTGTTCTTCTTTCTTCCACCATCAGAGATATCGCGTGTATCTTCATTATCGGCTTTCTTCTCAATCACGTGAACACAAGTTGTGTATTCGTATCGATTCAAATGTTTCAAACCCTCACCCCGATATCTGTAAAGGGCAGCATATGACACGGGCTGCTTAGTTCCATCATTCATGGTATATAGGCGAGCCGAACCACAAGAAGCGTTGATAAACTTGAAGTCATCACCTTCTTCACAATTTGCATCATTATCATCCAACGGAAGAGTATCTTCACACTCCATTGGATCCAAAGACCTATCATCGGGGACACTATTAATGTCGCTCTCATCATCGACATCATCATCAATTGATTCCTCTTCATCATCTTCGACGAGAATATCCATTTCGTCGTAATATTCTTTCTCGGCGTCGTCATCTGAGTCTGAGTCATCATTCTGAAGGCTAGAACCTCTGATTCGCTGAAGCTCTGCATTAACATATTTTATGAATGCTTTGATATCACAAGTTGCAAATGATTCGGAACATAAACTTGCACCCATCCCCAACAAACTGGCTGCAGCTTGGGTATCTGTCACTTCTATTAGATTGTTCATTTTGTTCAGTGCCCGTTGTAATGCATGTTGAGCATACCTCTTGGCTGTGCCCGTGTCATCAGCCACACTAGGGTAATTCAAGGCGTGTTCGTGGGCTTTCGATAGTAACGGTAACGCATCAGTAATCTTTACTCCATCCTTATTGATGTATGGACCAATATAAAATAGTGCAGCTTTACTCTGCTCTGTCGAACCAAGATGCAAGAGGTTGCTGTTGCAGCCAAGCAGTGAAGTAAGGAGAGGATTGAAATCGACAACCCACTCATTTCTCTTTGGAAGAGCCTTAGAAACCATATTATATAACCTTTTTAAATCATCAACGTCAAACGCTTGTAACTTCTCTGTCAAGTCTTTTAACTTTGGAGTGAAAAGTTTGTACTTGTATTCTGGTGGATTTATAACAGGCTCGGATCTATTAGCACAACTCTCTCCTGGGGTACGAAGTAGATGAATTGTTGATCTAGTATCTCCGTTGGCAGCGATGTAATCGACTCGAGTCAAACTATTGCCTTCTTTGGCATACACTGCAACATTTACATCCATCAATCGAGCAAAGAGGTAGACTTCTAAGGCTCCACCCCCAAAGCAGTCGTCTCCGGTAACATTCAACATGAGCTGAGAGTACAATTCAACCTTCTCTTTGATGCTTGTATCATCGATTGGCTCTTCTCGCTTAGATTGAGCGTCTTGCAATCTCGGGCTTTTAAAATCCAAGGCTGTATCACCCCCTTGAGCTCGACTGTCCATTCGAGCCTTGATATGTTCTTCAACAGTCTTGTCACCAAGCTTATAATCAAGCGACATCTTTATCAAACCCTGCATGAGCTCTCTTCGTATACCCTCGACTGATTTGCTGCCTGGTTTAAGCCGAGGTGACTCTATCAAGCCAAGTAGCAAGTTGTAGAAGAGGTTATTCTCATCTTGTTCACAGAACTGATGTATATCCACTTGATCTAGTGATACTTGCTCGCTACCCTCTTTGAATTGAGACTCCTTGTCGGCTGATGTACTTGGTAACATTGCATTATACAACTTTGAGATGATCTGCTCTTTGGTCATGTCGTCATCAAGGTCATCCAAGGCCTCCAACTCAGGCCTATCGAGCTCCCAAACGATAGTCCGACTACAATCTGACCTCAAAGGATACTCATTAGCTTTTGTACTATACTCTTCGGGGTCATATGGGCGTATAAACTGTTGACCTGACTTCTCAAGCGAGTCATGTATATAATACTCAAATGTCCCATCGGGCTGGTTCACGATAATCAACTCAATCGGTTGTGTCCCGTTGCTCAAAGCTTTTGTGTAACACAATCTGCACCCATGCCAGCCATTTTTGGGTTTATGGCAAGTAAATGTATGCTCGTGTATACCACAACGACATATTGTCATGACGACATGATTCTTGAATTTGTCACTCTCTTGTACTGGATCTGGAGGACGGTGCATTACCATCGGTGTCCAACTCTCCTTATTAACACTGCTTCCGGCGGTTTCATTGGCTTTTGACGATTTGGGTACAAATGACATTGGTTTACTCCTCTTCAATGATGATTTCCTCTTTGTAGTGGACTCGGTAGCACAACCATCTAGCGAACAATTCGAGGTATCCTGAACTGAGCTGGAGTCCGGAATATCTTCTTCATCAGACAAGGTATCTTTTAAGGTGCTATCTTGAGTTGGAGGCTTGGATCTGTCATTGCAACTCTCATCGGCACGACATTTCTTCAATGCAAATCCGCCAGGAATCGACATATCTACCTTAGAAGAGGCAGCACAAACATCAATTTCAGTCAAGGTATCTTGAGATGCATTCCGGTTATCTAGATCCGAGGTATCTTGAGACACAATATGTACCTCTTCCATATCCACATCAGAAACTGAAGTATCTGTTCTCGACTTGACTTTGGCGGGGGCACAAGTCTTCTTCAAGCCCTTCACGGTTCCAATATTCTTCCGTACCAAATCTTCAACATGTACACGTCTGTCAAGGCTAGCATTATACTGTGAGTCCAGCACGGATGCTACCTTCTTGCACAACTCGGGTACATCAGCCACAGATTCGAGGAGCTCTGGTGATATTCCAGCCCATCCCACGACATGAAAATGAAGAGATCCACTACCAGTAGTCTCGGTCTTGCCAAAGAATGCCCATGGTGATCCTACCATACCAATCTCATCAGCCGACTTGAACCCCGTCTTAGTTGTTCTGCTGTTGTGTCCGCTGTGGTTTGAGGGCTTGATACCAAATAGAATGGTCATTACATCGTGCACTACCTGTTTATAAGCAATTGCAGCTCCAACTGGGTTGTTGACCATGAGTTTGAGTCTCTCGGTAAAGTGATATGGGATCTGTATACTTCCCTCGCCATCCTTAAGTCTCATACCTCCCTTCATCTCTACTTGAGATGCATTTGAAACAACAGCCGGGAAGTCTTGGTTGTTTGTACTATGAAGTGCAAACCTGATGGCATTTGGGTGGTTGACATCGTCTATACCAAACGTGAGGAAAGCAGGTGCGCATCCAAAGTGACGACCTAATGCAAGTATCTGGCCTGCGCTTTCGTTCCTCTCGAGAGCTCCAAAGTGGGACTTCTTACCAGCAAATGTCAATACTGGCACGAGTTTATTCATCACATACTTTGCCGCCCTCCCTTTTGGGTTCTTTACTGCATCTCTAAGCTTAGCTTGGAACTCATCAGAGTTGAATTCATTTGCAAACTGCTCGAACTCTTTCTGATTTGAACACACTTTGGCATGCATTCCTCGAATTACGCTTTGTCTTCTGTCTGACTCAAATAATTGAAAGAGTAGTGGCCTATTGGATCCCGTGCGTGCCGTGTACTGCATGATGAGGTGTTCCATCTCGTACTGATTGAGATTTGGACCCTTATTTCCATACGCTGTGCCGAACATGAATACGTCCGGGGCTGCCTTGGCAATCGTCTCATCGCCTTTTTCATAGTCGTTGAGTGGGTCTCTTTCTCGTCTAGACATTGCAGCTGCATACAGTTGTTTCTCATCGGTACCAAGAGCTTTTGCCGCACTGTCCAAATACTCGCTGTCGATATCAGTACCTTTGTCCTTCTTCACGGATGATGTTAAAATCGAACATTTGAATGGAATGTCACCACCGTCTTTCGACTTTGTATTGACTCTACTACCATTAGTTCTAACCCTTCGGACGTCATCTTTGGCTATCTCGGTCTCTTTGATGATACCTTCATCGTCAACACATTCTGCGTCCTCGATAAGAGCTTCGTTGGCAGCTTGTACTTTTGCCTTGACTTCGTCAAAGTTTGGCAGCTCGTCATCGTGTTCGTAATGAAGGTTAACCTCCTTTAAAACTTTCAACCACTGATAGATGACCCAAGCACGTCCCTCTACATTAGGATTACCTAGTACCTTGGCGGCAAGTGCATCATACTCCCCATCGGGACCAACAAACTGGAGCGATACGTTGCCATTCAAACCTTCTTGAGAAAGCAAATCAGATACAACTTGTGTACTATCGTCATCAAAATAGATGCCGCAACCTTTGACCTTTGACTGACCTCGCTCAATCACTCTGCCGTCAGCAGTATTGCTCTCAATTTTGATAAATAGTAGATAGTGTCGAATCTTGGATATGATTTGACGCTCACGTTCAGTCAACGGCTCGAGTCCAATTCTGTTTGCATCTCCAAAGTCAACTCCGGCAGCAATCGATCTCCTTGGGTATGGTAGTTCTGGACTTCCTCCAGACTCTATAACTTTTTCACATTCCGAACAGATCGTTGCGGTATAGCCTTGAATGGGATCACCAGGTACCTTCTCTTGGACGAATTCTGGATGAAGGTGGTAGTATAATGGCTCACCAGACTCCTCGTCAAACATGTAGTCTGGGAGGTTGTCTCTATCCTCGACAAGCTCCTCTGGCTTCTTTGCTGGCCAGACGGAATTCAATTTCCAAGCCTCAACTTCCTTCGTATCACCATCATCATTACATGGTATACACAATGGTGCTCTCTCCATAGCCTGTCTGTGGCATTGCAGTGTATGAAGGCTACCAAGTTGTATTGTTGGATCATCTTCGACGTCAACACGATCTTCAGCGTCGTCTTCATCCCTCAACATTAGCATACTCTGCATCTTTTCATTCGCTAAGTCAACTTCACTATATGAACGAGTGTGTTTGGGGCTAGTGATATCCAAGTTTCTAAACCCACAACATGCACATGATAACAATGGTGCATCAAGTCCTTGAGTATCTATAAAGTCTGAGATCATCTTCTTCATGCGTTCAGGTGTCATCTCTTGGCTGCCAATGATTGTATTGGCTCTTTTGATTGCATAATCGTAGAGTATCTCACTCCGACTTGTTGAACTTTGTAAAGACATTGTGAGATGTGAGAAATAAGGACAAGTCATATGGTCATAACATTTATGGATTGGACATTTTATATGTATGACGACATACCTTAACCCTAATGAGTCCGTCGCTGTCAGCAGACAAATGAGAAGTTAGAACAGGGCAAGAAAAAGACAAGCATAGACAATGGCATCTTACTGCTCTTTCTCAGCTCTTCCAATGTTCTGTTACACGCCGCTTCAAGTTCACTGTCTATATAACTACACGGTGGATCCTTCGGTAGACTGAACTGAGTTCTATCTTCCTCGACAGCATACTTCTTGACGTCACAGTACTCTATTCGATAGCCTTTTTTATATTCCTTGTCGTCGCATTTAAAGATAAAGCTACACTTGCCTTTATCGTTGTCGGTACACACACTATCAATCTTGCCAGGCCACAATATCTCTCCTCCAATAGACTTGCCAGTCTTTTTGTCTATCCACCAGAATTGAGGTACATTGAGACACAAGCCAACTAGGCTCTCCATCCAAGTCTTTCTCTTGTCTAAGACAACATCCTCAGGTAGAGGCAGCTTGGACCTGCGTTCATCTAGTGAGATAGAGTCGTTGTCAACAAACCAATCAAGCAACACCTCTTCGTCTGGTTTAATACCTCTGAATCCTCCTCTCTCACGATAATACTCATCCGCCCTCCTCCTATCATCACCATCAAATATTGTTTCCATAATCTTGAGAAGTGTCTCTCCCCTATCCACGCTCATTTCCAACAAGCCATTCAACTTGGATAGTTTAGCACTAGCACGAGGTGCCTCCAATGCTGAATCTTCATCTGATATCTTCAGTATCAATCGATTACTCACATGAATGTATGCCAGCAAACAGTTGAGCTCCCACCAAAGCCAACAACCAGTTCTAGCATGAGAAAGATACACGGCTGCCATAGGATTATCGGTATGGTTCTCTACACTGTAGTGCTTGCCGGGTACTTGCCACCCAGGAGTATCAAGAGTTGGCCAATTGTGCTCGATTTGTGCTCTCTCTTCCGCTCTGACTTGAGCCTTATGCTTTGCATCTTTAGCATTATCTGCTTGCTTCTTCGTTTCGGACCGTTTGGCCCTCGTGTCGGCCTTCTTCTCCGCTGGTGTCCTTAGACTCCTCCTCAAGAGAGGAAAGCCAGCACTCCTTTGCCTCTGGAAGCTACCAATCAACTCGTCTCGTGTCAACCGTCTTTGCTTCTTGTTCTGGGTTATAGATGACGGCACTTTGAAATCTTGCATCACGAGCTTTCTATCAGCTGTTGACATGTCTCGAAGTAGTACTCTCAGTTCCTCATCAGACGCTCTCTGCAACTGCAACCCATGATCACTATCCAGTTCGGATATCTCCTTCTTCAGCCGTTCATCTATCTCATCATGTGAGTTGTTGTCTTCGGCACCACCAAAACCACCACGTAGACATTGATTTGCTCTAAGTACAATGTCAAGTGTTTGATTTGACTGAATGTTGTATTCAAGAAGTGAGCATCTGTTGTTAGCCAATGTCTTACACCCTGCCTTTAGGATGTACTGAGACGGAACTAGTCCAAACTGAGCTTGTATCTCAGTCCTTACATCATCAATTGTCCGAGATAGAGAGAATGTGACATTGATTATCTTGACGGAGAATAGCCGTATCATGAAGGATACCTGATGAACACTTGATGAGATGTTGCTCTCTTGTCTATTATGACCATCATCACCAGAGCTTGATACATTTGAGTCTGACGATACTTCGCTATTTGAGCTTGAGCATAACATAGTGCCAAGCTCTTCATCGATCTCCTCCTTCTCTCCAGATGCCGATAAAGTTAGAGAGCCCCCAAGATCGTCCTCATTGGCATCAGCTTGTGTCAACTCTCGTGCATTGTGATAATGTTGATCTGTGTTTGAATTTGACTGCCTGCTGATAAAATGATCGAGTCGGTTAGATATGGAAATGTATCCTTTTGCAATAGTTTGATGTCATACATAAACTCACCTTCTTGTTTTTACCATGACAACAACCATTGCTGGCAAAACAATAAAGTAAATCACGAGAATAATCCACTTTACTGAACTATCATTGTCGTCATCTATACCATCATCTATATCTATATCATCCGTATGTTCTGCAGCAGTTACTTCGACAATAGAAGGAAGTATCTTGACCCACATAACTAAGAATAGTGCTTTCTTCATCCGATTATATGTTATAGCTGCAATCATGTTTTTCATGTGTATGTACCATCGATGTTTGACGTCTAAACATGTATGTTGTACCCTAATGTATACACATCGATTGCAATGATATCGAAGGCGGCCAATAACAAAGAGAGGAGATGCCCACGCCCACACTTTGCAAATGGCTCGTTGTTTGAGATACAGTAGCCAGTACACAGTGTATAATATAAATACAGTCCCGAGATCACGAGGCATATGCTTAGATATCAGCATACATCGATAGTATATGAACATATCAATGAGGATACTCATCCACTTCAGATAAACTTTGTAAAAAGATTCTTGTTTGTCTACACTTGATGAGCTTGTGCTTGATGTATCACTAACTTCTTCTTCTTCACTGGATGAACTACCAAAACACGAGAGAGTATCAACATCAAGAGCTGAAGTTGAAGTCTGTGGTTGTACAAAATAAGATTGAGGCTGAGATGAAGATAGAGTATTGATAAACATAAGATTAATACGCATATCTTACCTTACTCGCACCACTACTGTCAACTCTATCCAAGCCATATCTTCTGGGATTTAAGTTTGTATTCTCTTCTTCATAGTAGAGACGCGATGGGTATGGCCCATATGGAATGCCGTCATTTGATTCTCCTTCACTGGATGAACTACTGGTACAGGAGAGAGTATCGACTTCGGGAGTATCAATTTTATGACTTGTATCGACTGCTTCATGCTCAACTGGGGCTTGTCGTACGGTGCGCTTTGACTTCTTACGACTGCTAGCTTTACCACCTCTATTCCAAAGCCCTAATGCGGCAAGGACGTTACACAACTTCCTGTAGGTGCGCCTCTTGAAGTTGAGAGATCTTCTTGTCTCCGAGGTACTAAGTCGATAGAACGGTGTCTTCTGACCCCGAGATGATGCCTTGTTCTTGTAGTAGTTTGATCGTTTCTGCTTACTTATCCTATCTTTCCTGCGGTAGTTGTGTGTGCGTGGAGTACCCTTCAAAGGTTTGTAGACCAGAACATACCTTTTGTTGCGCTTGCCATTACGCTTGCCAAGCCGGTGGCCCCAAACGTAAACTGGTTTCCCACTGTGCTTACTTAGTCGATGGCTCCAAATACAACCAGTTTCAAGCTTCTGACCGAGACTTGGAGGTGATGAATCGGATGAAGATCCCTCTCTACACTCCTCCATTACCGACTGCTCTTCTTCAAACTTGTTATCTTCATCAACTGGCTTCTTCTTCTTCTTCTTTCTCTTCTTCTTCTTCCTCTTGACCCAAGAAGTAATCGGTCTTTCAGCTTCTATACCACACCTTTTCTTGACTGCAAAGTATTGTGCATCTGATATCCATCCTCCGCCATACAATTCCATCAGCTCTTTGGCAATATCATCCTTGATGAAGACAATGGGAGGTCGAGTTACGAAGGCAAAGATCTTCTCAGTATTCTGTATAATGGTGTCATACATTTGCAAAGTAATCGGATTCGCTTTTCTATCATGTTCTTCTGCCCATTCTCGATCATGTTCATGTTCAAGGCATATCTTGTGGTAGTACTTATATTGAATCCAACTGCTCTCAGGTAGCTTCTTCTCGGTAAGAAACGAGGCTATCTTCCCTAACACATGATCGCCAAGCGCTTCTGCATAGTTGAATTGCATATTGGATTGCAATGAACACAAGATATGCACAAATTTTTATATTGAAGAGTCGACGCCAGTTATAGTTATAGTAGGCTGCTGTGTGATATCGTACACTATAACTGGTGCACCTCGGTGTTTATATTGCAATACCTATAGTCGATGGGGAGATGATATGGGGAGATATCGATTATCGATGATATGATAACTCAGCGGCGGCGGTGTGTCTCCTGCGGCGGTGTAGGATGTATGTGCTGCACTAGAACTAGAACTATATGGTAATATGCTGCACTTTAGTAGTTCAGTAGGATAGTAGCAGCAGCAGTAGAAGTAATAGATTATGAATATTATGGCAACATGGTTTCTGGGTAGGAGTGCTCGGAGGTTGGTGGGCACCATGATGAGGGAGGTGTTGCGGTTGGTTTTTAGGCACCATGGACCATGAGAGGATGGTGTGGTTTTTGCTTCTTTAACTCGTTTGATCGCTGTATATGAAGTCAGAGTCTTGGGCGGCCGGCGGCGAGCGACATACTCCTTCATTTTTTATTTTCCCTCACTTTTTAATAACTCGACGATGATGGCCGCTCAAATAAGATGGTGCTCTAGGGGGTGTATACTTGACCAAATAACTTGATTAGTGCACCAGTGGACGGCCAATAATCCTATCGTAACAGCGATATATCATTTGCTCGGTTGATATCATAGATGTATAGAATAAACTAGAGAATACTACAACAATAGCGTATGGTGTGTTATGTACTACCATGTACTACCTCGACGATAGTATCGTTCACCATCGACTGTTAGTGTATGTACCTATTATCGGCGGTCTACTAGCCAATAGTAGCCAATACTTAGATTCACAGGCACTGCTGAGGTCACATGGTATGATGAAATGATAACGACTAAATGCTCTCTTGTCTACCTCATTAGATGTTCACTGTAATACATAAACAAACTAGAATGAAGATTCTACTTCTATTTCTATTCGTATCTCTAGAGTATCAGTATCTGCTTAATGGGTCAATCTAGTTTAAAAGTTAATCATATTGCTTTAAAGGTTAATCATATTGTTATTGTTATTGAAACTGGAGTATATCCACTTGATCTCTTTATTTGTTGTGTTTACATACTTAGAAAAAGATCGGCTGTTCGTTAGGTTGTCTCCATCTCCATCTACCAATCTAAAACTACCACTACCAATGTCAACTATAGAATACGCTGACCTCCTTAACTAATCATGACTAACACCTAACACAAGTAGATAAGATGAGATGAAGAGAAGAGTTGTCAATCATAAATTCGATGTAGACACATTTGAATGAGAGAGCAGTAACTGATACTCACCATCATCACAATAGGCAGCCGCGATCATTATGCATAACTTTAGTTGTCTCAACAATTAACGCGATTCACCAGCCGACCATTGCAATACCTTAATAGAAGCATCTAGTCAATCGTATATACTCTCATATTCACACGCGACTATTGATGACACGATAGTTATAGGCGATGGCATGGCGCGGCGGTTAATAACCAAACCATGGTGCTTGACACCAACCTCTTAATCTGCGAGAACCTTCATAATTGACATCAACATCTGCTTATTTTTGGACGGCACCATCAAAGGAGCACCATGTCGCAATCAACCATCCCTGACATCAACATCTGCTTATTTTTGAAGGTGAATCGACGTAGGCACCATCGACGTTGGCACCATTGATCATAAAACCATCGATCCATGACATCAACATCTGCTTTTAGAGCCGTGGTATGGTGTCGTTGGCACCACCGAGACATCAACATCTGCTTTTAGAGCCGTGTGGTGGCACCACCTTGAAGTCTATCTTGATGGTGCTCTTGATAAAACCATCGATCCATGACATCAACATCTGCTTTTAGAGCCGTGTGGTGGCACCATCAACGTTGGCACCTCGAGACATCAACATCTGCTTTTAGAGCCGTGATGGTGGCACCACCTTGAAGTCGTTTGATGGTGCTTTGAACTAGTGATTAAAAGTTTAGGGGTTTTGAAAAATGGCCAGAAGTTTCGGGGGTAAACTTCATAAACTTCACTTTCAAAAGTTTCATAGGTGTGGATATATATTGGATATATACGGATATATACATCCATATATATGAATTTTGTACTTAA